>Ga0114968_10003202_pt1 | contig 12327 bp, 25 predicted proteins | sample M_130807_EF_Meta_FD_87020 | JGI IMG/M metagenome (GOLD analysis project Ga0114968, IMG submission 87020) | Freshwater microbial communities from Lake Montjoie, Canada to study carbon cycling - M_130807_EF_MetaG | ecosystem: Environmental > Aquatic > Freshwater > Lake | place: Lake Montjoie... | reverse complement strand
TTGCCTTCAACAACGTATTTGATAAAATTGTACATGGGTAAATACCTTGTCAAGTGGTCAACTGGGCATCCAAGGATCCTGAGGCTAGAACTTTCCCAGTTTTTGCTAGCCGCAGCCAATGCGGCTTAGGGGTAAATTGGCACTTGACACCCAGATTCAATTTTTGCATTCTAATATTTAGCGATGCGTAAATAAACTTACATTTTTATATAAAGGAATACCCAATGGAAATTCAATTGATTTTATGTCTAGCAGTGTTTGTGGTGATTGGTTATTTGCTATTTGTTACAACAAAGGCTACTACCAAAGTCACAGTCGAATCAACCCCAGCTGAAGCAGAACCTGTGATTTTAAATGCAGACCCTGTTGTTGAGGAGGCGCCTGCAAAAAAACCACGTAAACCACGTGCGGCCAAAACAGCGGCCCCTGCAGCCAAAGTAGCCAAAGCAAAGTCGCCCAGTGCTGCCAAGCCCAAGACGACTGCTAAAACTGCTGCTAAAAAGACAACTGCTAAATCAAAGAAGGTTTAATTCTTTAGCTTGTTTGTGTAATGCAAAACTAGCAAGATTTTTTGCTTTGCTTTCTGTCATAATGTCGAACTGCGGTAAAAAGCTCAGAGCCCATTGATTAACTGCTGTATTCCAGAAGTAATCACTATGCGCTCTGAGCTTGGCTTTTTTATAACCTTCGTTTAAGAGGGTCTCAAGATTGGGTAAGGATATTTTATCATGGTCTCCAAGTAAATCTTCACGACTAACGGAGAAATGTAAAGTAGGCCTAACACCACGCCAGCTATCAATAATTTTTTTAACACGACTATCGTTTGGGTCAATGTATTCTCCAGTTTTAATAAAATGGTGATGTATATCTAACACTAGGGCACAGTCCTTGGCTAATTCTAAACTGGAATCAATGCCCCATGTCATCTCGTCGTTTTCAATAGTGAGACAGTTTCTTGCCTCGGGCGACAATTTTTTAATGGCTGCCTGTATTCCTGCTGGACCTTTTCGACCAGCAATATGTACGTTAATTTTGAGATCTTGAAATTTCTTTCCATACCCCATCCAACGTGCCATGTCGGTATGGTATTCAAATTCTTCTATACTACGTTTAACAATATCTTCATCATCAGATGCCAACACAGTATATTGACCAGGATGAAAAGACAAACGAACGTTAGAGGAACGAGCAATATTTCCCACCTCTGCAAAATGTTTTTTGGCGTATGACTGTACATCATTCTGACGCCAAAACCAGCTCCAATCATGCTGAGTATAGACGGGAAGAATATCACTGCTAAGACGTACCATGCGAAGTGATTCATCTAAAGTACCTACCTTTTCTACAAGTTTACGAATAGACTCAATGTTACCTTTCATTAGGTCCCATAATTTTTGTTCTGCTACTTCCTTACTTTGTCTGTTTAACCAAGCAACAGTAGTACCACCTGTATTATATTGTTTACAGTCGTCTGTAGGTTTAATACCGTTAACTTGATCGGGTCGATCAATCCACTTACATGCAAACCCTACTCTTTTAATGGTCATTCTTTAACTTTCTGTATAATCCAAGAATCATCTTTGCTTTTGACCCATTCCAGCGTATCACCTTCTTGCCAGCCCTGTTGGTCAAGTAGCTCTTGAGGGAAGGTTAAAATAAGATCACCGGTAGCTGGATCTTCTTCTACAGTTAAATTCCACGTACTCATCGTATCACTCTCTATTACAATACGTTTATTTTACACGATTTTACGGAAATAGTCAATGGTTTTTTCTAAGCCTTGTTCCAAATTAATTGTTGGTTCCCAATTTAATATCTGTTTTGCTCGACTGATATCAGGTTTACGTTGTTTTGGATCATCTTGAGGCAAGGGTTGATATACTATTTTACTAGTGGTTTTGGTCATGGTGATGATCTTTTGCGCCAGTTCTAACATAGTAAACTCTCCAGGATTACCAATGTTTACAGGCAAATGATAATTGCTATTCATTAATGCCATCATGCCGTTTAAATTATCTTCAAAATAACAAAAGCTACGAGTTTGAAGTCCATCTCCATAAATGGTAATGTCTTGACCTTTAAGAGCTTGAACAACAAAATTACTCACTACACGGCCATCATTTTGGTTCATTCTTGGACCATATGTATTAAAAATACGCATTATTCTAGTATCAACCCCGTGCTTACGATGATAATCCATAAACAGGGTTTCGGCAGCACGTTTACCTTCATCATAACAACTTCGAATACCAATGGGGTTTACATTACCCCAATATTCTTCTGGTTGAGGATGAACAGTGGGATCACCGTAGCACTCACTGGTACTGGCTTGTAAAATTTTTGCCTTGGTTCTTTTGGCTAAACCCAACATGTTGAATGCACCAATTACAGATGTTTTCATAGTTTGAATAGGATCCCATTGATAATAGTATGGGCTTGCAGGACATGCCAAGTTGTATATTTCATCCACTTCCACATATAACGGAATACAAATATCCTGGCGGATAATTTCAAAATTTTTGAAATCTAAAAGATGTTCAATATTTTTCTTACTACCTGTGAAATAATTATCAACGCACAAAACATGATGCCCTTGTGCCACTAATCTATCACATAGATGACTACCAAGAAATCCAGATCCGCCGGTTACTAAAATTTTTTTCATTTATTTCCTTATTTTGCCTGTACAATACCGTACTGTTCATATATCCATTTTATAAAAGATTCTACATCTTTACTGGGGTATGGATATGCTTTGTATGCAATACTAATTCTTTCTAACCAATCTTTATCTGTCATGTTCATAATATCACCAATGTCTAATTACGCCTGCAATAATAAAGGCATTTGTTATCATATAGCATAGCACAATCACAGTACGGATAAAAGCAATTTTATCTGCTTCTTTATCCGTAAGACCTGATTTATCACCTATTGCTTTGGCCCATAGGCGCCAGTAGTGTTTAGCCTTCGTAGATAGCCGAGTTAGCACCGTGTTCTGCACATTCTACCCTAATGCAATAGCAACGATTATCTGTCTTTTGTCGAATCAATTGGTCAGCAAAGCGCCAAGCGTGTTCAGCAAACTTCTCTGCACCCACACCATTGAATATTCTAATCTCGGCCAAGCCCAAATCTTCAAGTTCTTGGAATTTGTCCAGATGTGGATCTAGGTGATCCAACGCCAACTTGTGATCAAAGTGATCTTCTAGCCATGCTTTGAGCGGTTTTAGACCTCCAAAGTCCACTGCCCAGTTTTTATTATCTAACGTGTCACATCCAAATGTAAATGTAAACGCTAAACTATATCCGTGTAGCAAGTGACAGTGGCTGTGATCTGCGTTAGGTTGACGGAATACTGCTGACAGACCAATGTTGTGTCCGTAGTGTTTTGTTGAAAGATATTTTGCCATCTCTTTTCTCCTTTTTAAAAGTAGCAAGTTTGACGACATGCAGAATATTTAAAGTGGGTTGAATGACGTAGGAGTCCACTGGGTGAATAACTATTATATATTTACATTATGTCAATGTCAATAGTTATTTTAGTTTTTGAAATTCTTTTTTAAATTCTTTGACTTCTTCTCTTAGGTCTTCTAACATGGCAATTTCAGTTTTTCTCATTTTGATCAAAAAATGTAGTGTAATAACAAAAAGACTCCAGCCTATTAAGCCTCCAATAAAAAATAAAGTTAGAACTATGGTTACATATTTTTCCATTCAAGTTCTCCACAATGATAAAATTATTTAATTGTTTTATTGGAGGACTTCTAATGTTGTTTAACGACTTTGAATTATCTTGTCACATAATCCAAAATCAAGAGCTTCTTGTGCAGATAAGAATGTATCCCGATCCATCACACGTTCAAACTCTTCGTATGTTTTGCCAGCAGTATTATGTTTGACATACAGTTCTGTTAGCATTTTTTTCATTTGAGTAATTTCTTTATATTGAATTTCAATATCACTTTGCATACCTCGAGCACCGCCACTGGGCTGATGCACCATGGTGCGACTGTGCGGCAACACAAACCGTTTACCAGCAGTACCAGCTTGCGCTAAAAAACTACCCATGCTACAGGCCTGTCCAATCACATAGGTACAAACAGCTGGTTTAATAAATTGCATGACATCATAGATACCCATGCCGCTGGTAATTACTCCTCCAGGACTGTTGATGTAAAAGTGAATGTCTTTTTCACTGTCTGAACTTTCTAAATGTAGCATCTGTGCAATGACTAAATTGGCACTATGATCATCAACTGCACCATTTAAAAATACGATTCGTTCATTGAGTAATCGGCTAAAAATATCAAAGGCACGCTCGCCTTGACCAGTTTTTTCTACCACCATGGGTACTAGTGTATTCATCATTGTTGATTTCCTTTTTTGTATTGGTTAAATTCTTCATAGTGTTTATCACACACAGTTTTAATATATCCTGTGGTTTTTTTCCTAGCAAGTTCGCCACAAGTTTCACAGGTGTGATCAGCCCATGATTCTGCCATGCTGACTAGTCCGTGAATATATTCATTGCCCCCGTCATAGTAGAAGCGCAAGCTGCCAAACTTTTCTTTGATTTGTGCCACAACTACCTGTGGGACGTCGTGTCCTTGTTTGGCTTTCCAATCAATGTGGTGTTGAATCTGCCCACAAAGACTTTTTAGAATTGGCCACCAACCCTCACCACAACAAAATCCTCCGTATGGTTCAGAAAACATTTTGGGAAATTTTTCCTGCATTTCTTTTTCAAAAGCATCGTATCTATCAAATTCTTCAGTCATTGATAATCCTTGTCTAATTTTACGTTGGTTAATCCGGCCACAGTTTGAAATTGATCCCAAGATTTTTTGGCTGCGGGATTTTTATCAAGTTCATCATTTGGCAAAACTGTTTCTAACCAAATTTCTGATCGCCTAATCGCATGGGCACCAAACTGACGAGGCTGGTGCAATTTACCACTTTCCCAAAGTTCAATGCTTACACTACGAACCCGATCTTCATCGTCGTTGGTATAATTAGCCCATTCAGGATTGCTCCAGCCGTCACGTTGACGATACCCCATCCAAATACCATTCCACTGATTGTCGTCTCGTGGATCAAAGTCTGTGCGAGCAATAATGACTAGGACATCATCAATGTCAACTTTGTCATCTACTATATCACGTACACATCTACTAAACGAAAGACCCACAAGCATATCGTTTATCCTATAAAATCGTAAGTTTTATTAAAAATATTACCATCACATATATACAATTCGCCATCAATGCCACGCATAAGATAGTCGCCTGGTTTACCTTGTTTGTAATTGCCTTCTAATGTATTGACTCGAAATTCTTCATTTATTAACTTTGCATGAACCACTATGGGACGTTTCATGCAGGACAGCATATTTTCTACTTGTTCAAATGTGTCAAATGTTTTCATTTTGTTTCTTTCTTATCTATGCCGTATTGTTTGACCATACGATATAACGGTTCCATACGTTCTTGAAATATTTCAGGTGCTTTGTCTGCAACCATTTCCATATCGTATTGAGTGGGATAGTGCCTCAACATGCTACGTGCTGTGTCTCGTATCAATTTAGGTACTCTGGGTGTATGTTCACTATTACAAAGATCCAACAAGAATTTTCGAGTCTGTACTACTGCTCGATATCGTTCATCAGGTAATGTCATGTTTTGACTCTTTCTGGAATTTTACTATTTTTGATAGTTTTCAATAACATACGATTGCGTTCGTCTTGCTCTTTACGAGCACGTTTCTTATCGTCACTTAACTTGAGCATCATATCATACTCCCGTGCCCAACGCACACCATTTATCCAATCTTCCAACCGTTCTAAACTGCCAACAAACAGTTCAGCATCACGTGTATAAATTGGCAATGCTTCTTGATCTTTTGGCACAAGACTTAGGGCACCGTGATCTTCACTCCAATCAGTGTGTTTGCTTTTGGCAAACTTAAAACCCAGCTTGTCAATTCGTTCTTCAAGCCTGCGAATTCGTTCAATTGTATTCCAACCACTCATAATGTTTATCACCTAAATTGTATCAACATGTAAATTCCATGACGGCTATGATATCATCTCATACACTCACATGTCGAATAAATTTGAACAAGTCCTTTTTATTTTTTGGTTGCCAGAATTTGCCATCTTCACCACAGCGATAATCTAGATTAGGATTTGAAATTCTAGCAATACCGCAAGATTCATATTTGGCTGGAACCTTTTTAGATCCAAGAACTAGATCTGGTTCGTTGTGTGTTGGTCTAAAACTTTTACGGCAACTGTAAGCAAATGATGATTCACCGTGCCATAACCAATCGGAGAATTTTCTAAAGCTGTGTTTACAGTCTTTGCATAATACTTTGTCAGTCATACAGGCCTTTTTGTTCTGTAGATATTTCTTGACTTTCCAATTTCCATTTCTGAGCATCTTCTTTGGTAAGACGTCCAGCTTCTACTTCTTCAATAGCATGACGCAACGCTTCTTCAACAAATTCGTTAAAGGTCATATCACGCTGGTGCGCTAGTTTCATATATTGTAACAGTTCTTCATCCGAAAAGTCAACATCTACTTGCACACGAGTATCATAATCTTCTCCTGCACGAATAGCCAGTGCCTTTTGGATAAAGTCATCCACCACATCCAATTCCACATAGTCCACGTCATCCCATGCTTCGTTCAAATTAACTCCTCGTTCCATTGCTTCTTTACGATGCTTCTCTTGGAATTTTGTATTGATCATCCTGTAAGCACGATCATTGGTATAATCACACATACTGACTTCGTAGACCTTTTGACTCTTGGTACTGAACACAATACTAAAACTATGCCCGCCCTTACCGTGGACACCATTCCAGCTATTCAGCTGATAAGCATTGGGGCCGTAACATTGCCACCCATAAGTATCACCTTCGGTAATTTTATAGTCAACCAATTCCATCCATTCTTTTATTGAGATCATTTGAACACCTTTGCATCAAAAACAATTAAAACACCTATAGCCAAACAGGCCACTCCGGATATCATGCTACCTGACATAATAGCAAACAATCCAGAAATTACATTTAATCCACCAATGGCATAACCAATGGGTTTACGATTATTGCTACACCAATTTATAAAATTAACCATAATATCTCCTATTATTTAAAAATCTTCAACAACACAATTTCTTCATTCATTCTACCATTCATCACAGTTTCTGTGGCTTTGATCTTGCCAAACCATGTTTCAATACGCTTCTGTGTATTTTGGTCTCGGAATTCTTTAAGTTGTACATCGGGTTTACGCAGAGTTTTTTGTAGGCTTTTTTCAGTAAACTCTGTAATACTGGTACCTTTGACTGATAATCCTGCAGAACTTTTAGCAATGTACATACCAATTTTTCTACTCTTGGTATTATAAACTACAGCGGCTTGAGCACCAATCAATCCCGCTACAGGCACACTGACAATTCCTAGCTTGTCATCAATGGCTTTGAACTTGATGCGCTTGACTAACTCTTCGGCAGGTTTTGCTTTCTTCGCCCTTGGCTTCTTAAGCACCTTAGCTTCGGCAGCAATTTGTTCGCAGGCTTGTGCAATTGATTCGTAAAATTCAATTAATTTTTTAATATTTTTACGACTAACATGTTTGTAGCCTTCTCGTAATTGCTCATCAGCATTGTCAGAGGACAATTCAAGTAATTCTTTGTGACCACGTTCAAAAAATGATTTAATATAACGAGCCTGTGGTGCTTTGGTTCCCTTGCCACGTAACAGACTAATCAATTTAAATTCTTTTGGATTAAAAGTTTCAGGATCCATGATCCATTTATCTATGGCATAGTCAATTTCTTCACTCATATCAGCTGCCTGATCACGGATACGATCTTGAATAGTAATTACAGGAGCAGCCAATTTTGCTGTTTTATCAACAACAACTTCTTCAATATCATTCTTTCCATCTGCAACTACTTTACTAATTTCCAAACGCAGCCAATCACTGGTATTTTTACCATTGTTAAAGCCTTCGTTGACTTCTGGCATGCCTTTTAATAAATTTGCGGCAATTGACCCCATAGTAATATGGCATCGCCAATCATCAGTTTTTTTGAATGCTGATATTTCAGCCCGGTCATATCCATTTCTGCCCATCCAATCAATGACTTTAGGCTTTAGTTCTTTGGCAGAACTTTCCATTTTATAGTAGCTCATTGCTCCGTGAAAGTATTTCAAAAACTCTTCGGGGGACATAGTTGATGCATTATCCCATTTAGGACTATGATCTCGTTTGGCATATTCACGAATACTTGTACTAGTAATCTTTTTTGCCTTAGGTTTAATTTTTACACCTGCGACTGTGGCCATTTTTGCTCCTTAGTGTGTTGTTGCACAATGCTGTTATTATATAGCCTAAAGGCCGCAAAGTCAAGTAGGTTTTAGATTTTTTTGCCGAAGAAATGGGCAATTTCTTCAGGAATCCAGCCAGAATCCATGCATTCTGGATGCCATACCACTCCTGCTATATTGTGATCTACCCAAGCTTCACAATGCCCTTCTTCATCCTCGGCAAGAATTCTTGCACTCATTGGGAGAGTTTTGATATAGTTTTTATGATTGCTGTTCACAAGATATTCACAGTTATTGTGAATAACTTTGTGGATAACTTCTTTATGACCAGTTTTTCGTCCCGTAGCGCCTCCTAGGAATTTGGTCAGTAAAAATGCCCCATGACAAACCCCTACAATGCGTTTGTTTCGCTTGAGCATAGCAATAGTTGCCCTACTCTCTGTCCGCCTGCGTACGGGGCTATTATCGCCCCCTGTGAGTATTAAAATGTCGGTATTTTCTGCAATTTTATCAAAATCTTGATCCAAACGATTGGGGATAAATGTTAGTTCATGCCCACTCAAAAAGGTATACCATGAGCGATCAATAGCATCATAGATTTTTCCGTTTCGAATAATAGTTCGTTGACTGAGAGCAATATTCATACCTAAATATCTTTATTAATGAATTCGCTGTATTTTAACAAAAACATAACCTTTTTTTTCTCATCAAAAAAATCTAATCGGGTTGTAACTACTCTACTCCCGTAGTAGTCATTATTTACAGGTTCCCATTCCTCGTGTTCTCGTATGGTACATCCTAGATGATTTTTCATTTTATCTCGAATAAGTATCACACTCAATGGGAGATCTTTTTTGAATTGATCATAAAGCCAATTCCATTGATCTTGTGTAAGAACAATAGTTTTAATCATTTCATCAAAGTTTCTTTTTTAATCTTTAAAGAACTTTCTGAATTGGACTTTATTCCAATATGATCAGGTGGATTAAATGCAGACCAACTATCGGGGGTAAAAAACTTTACAGGTTTCCAAAATTTGTGTATGATATTGTTGATAACAACAATGCCGCTGACAATAACAATAAAACCTAACATTAACAAAATACTACCTGCCAACCAGGTTGCCGCATTATCCATATCCATTTTAATTATCCTCGTCCCATTCGACTGCAACCCAGCCTAGTTTTTTCAAATCTTCTTGAATTTCTTCTGTAACAACACCTTCTGGAACATATTTGGTTCGAGCCTGCCATTGTTCAAAAGTTTCACTATCTTGATCCCAATCACCAACAAGCCCTCCCATACCACTACAGTACCAGTTGATATAGTCACCCTTTTCCTGCATGTCGGCAATTATGCCACCACTATGACGCCAACTGGCACTCCAACGTTGATCTTTTAGGATTGGTATAACATCCAATTTGATAAACTGCATATTACACATGGCCGCATATAAGTTTTGAGCATATGCATCGCTGGCTTTGACTTTGTCACAGATCCATGTGGTGCTACGGAGATCATACTCCATGTTATCTTTTTGCCATTCTGGATCTACGAGATTGGCCTCATCTCGCTCTTTGGCAGTTTTCCAAAAGTTTTCATAGTACTCTGGAATTTCTTTGCCATCTTCGTTGGCACGTTCCCTTGAACTCTCTAATTGGAAAGTATGACGTTCAGGACTGCTGGCTACTTTTGTTTTTTCGAAATTGTTCGACATCGTCAATAGCATTCTTTAAAGTTTCGGAATAATTAAGGGCCTGCTGTCTGGTCATAGAAACAGCAGATTCTGTATCAATATAACCTTTGGTTAACAATGTCCAAATATGATACCAGCGTGTTTTACTCCACCAATTGGTCTTGCTAGTTGTATAGATAGCAACAACAATATCCTGATCATCTGCTTCTACCCACACAGTATGATTATGATTCTCATCGCCGCACCCGCAGGCAACTCGATAAACTTTTGAATCTCCCCAGTCATTGGTTTTCATTATGCCTTCGGCAGGAAATTGTGTAATCAAGTCCATAGTGAACCTCTAATTTTGACAAGTCTGATCATCATTTGTTCATCCTCTTTTTCATACTGAGCTTCAATTTTTCGTAGCAATTTATGAGCCTTATCGCTAGCTTTCTTGTCTGCTGGATCCTTGCTATTTAGGCTTGCCATAAAGCTACCAGGATACTTCACACGCATGGCTTCACAGTGATCAGTCCAACCGCTGGCATCATATGGATCTGGACGATTGCGATAAGTCACTGTCCACCAAGTGTAAAGCTCAATTATTTCTTTAGCACTATTGGCTTGATAAGTTGGCTCTTCTTTTTCACCCTCTTGGAGAAACTCTTTGTTAGTAAGGGTGCTTGCCCATTTTAAATATTCCATGCCAGCTTCTGGGCAACGCCATGTTCTCCAGCGTAGCCAGCCCTTTCGATACCAAGGAACTGCAAACTTAGTCTTAGCTTCGTCACTCCACATACAGTGATGCCATGCTTGTTCTACTTCAACAAAATCCACAAGCTCATTGAACAAGCAAGGCAAAAAGCGGTTGCCGACATCACACCAAGAACCAGGCTTGATGTCTTGAGCATGTGCGGTAAGAGCATGGCTGCGAGAAACCCAGCGATTATTAATATAGTAACGTACATCATTTAATCGATCTGGTATGTAGTAAACAAATTTTTGAACATAGTCAAGTCCTTCTTCAGCGATCCACCAACGAATGGGATATGCCTGTTTAGCACGATTTTCCCACTCGTGCCATTCTTCACTGGTACCAGCTTTGAGCTTGGTTGTGCCACGAAGCCAGTCTGCAAATTTACTACAGGTCCAATAATGTGATCTCATGATTTCCTCAAATATTGTGATAAATTAGGAGGTTGCCATCCCAGTGGTTTTAAAATTTTTCCATCTTCCCTTCGCCTAACCATGCCAGTTTCACGATCAATTTTGGCAAAATTAGTTGACATGACTTCCTTCCAAGCACCTTCTGCATCAAAACCTGCTGAATGTATGGCACCTATGGTTACGACTAGGATGTCAATAAGAGCATCCAACTCTGCTTCCATGTCATGTGCTGTTTGAAGTTCTTGAAATTCTTCTTCAATCAAGCTCTTGTACATATTATATTGCGATTCGTTGAAGTTGTCAACTGTTTGCCCGCAGGCCCGCATGAATTTTTCTTGGTCTCTAAAAACGTTCATTTTATCGTCCTGTGGTTGATTTTTTGATTGATGGTCCGTCACTGACAAAATCTATTCCAGCCATTCTACCTTCATACATTTTGCCATTCCAGGTCATGGGCAGTTTCACACTCTTGTTCAAAACCACTGTGAGATTTTTTTGTTCTCGAAATTCGTGGACCTCTGCCTCAACACTTTTGGTAGTATTGACCTGTTTTACTGTACAAGTTTCACCATAACGTACTATTTCCATTTGGATTTCCCCATTTCAAATAAAATTCCGCTAGTTTTTTCTTTTCCAATTCTGCTACAATTATGTACTGATGTCCCCAATTTACTGGATCAGCTTGTCTATGCCATACTGGTGTATCGATAGCGTGTTCCATAACAAACTTACCTGATTCGCTAGATTGCCATTCCCAAAGAGGTTGTGCGGCATATAGATCCGGATCTTCAACATCGCCCATAGTAAACCGATGAACAACTACTTCACGTATTTCTTCAACATGACGATAGCCGTCCTTGTCGTGTGTTTGCCATCTTACTTTCCCCATACCAGGTAATACACGGTTATAAATTTTTCAGCATCACGCTTGGTTTTAAATTTCCATATGTTCCATGCTATTCTTCTAGCCTTATCTTCTAATTGTTCTACTGCCCATTTAATCTGTTCGTCTAGATCGGAACTATGGTATGGATTGCCTGCATCATCTACACTTTGCCAATATTGATTAATAGAAAGCAACCAACCTCTTCCAGATTTTACAAGTTGTGGTTTAATAATAGCTTCATTTGACTTTGACCAC
>Ga0114968_10003201_pt1 | contig 12327 bp, 11 predicted proteins | sample M_130807_EF_Meta_FD_87020 | JGI IMG/M metagenome (GOLD analysis project Ga0114968, IMG submission 87020) | Freshwater microbial communities from Lake Montjoie, Canada to study carbon cycling - M_130807_EF_MetaG | ecosystem: Environmental > Aquatic > Freshwater > Lake | place: Lake Montjoie... | reverse complement strand
TAGTAAAAGTCCATTTTAAGAGAATTCAATTTAATATATATTTCACCATTCTTGATTTTAGTCAAAGTAATTGGATCTGGAATTTCATCCACGTCTGCAATCAAAATAACATCAATATCATTTAATTCAAGCTTATCTAAACCCCTTTTAATTGCATTCCGCTGATAATGTTCATTGGACCATTGTTCGTTTTTTTTGGTATCGATGTTTGGATAAACATACGGAAAATCGTCTACAATAATGTGTATAATTTTAGATTTGAATTTCTCAAATATGCTATAGTTTTCAATAAAAAACATAGACTTTGGTTTACCTGTAAAAGTATGTGTAGATTCTACTATAATAAAGTAGTCAACAGTATCATATAACATATTTAACCTATAATTCAATAAATCTAATTCATTGTAAAATATAAAACAATCGACAATCTTTTTTTTAGTTGGATAGAATATTGAATATGTTGTAGATGACATGATATATAATGTAAATTTACACCATTGTTTTTATACATATTTCAAAGAGTATTATAAAATTGATGTATATTATATCAAATACACATCAAATACACCCCAATCATAAAATGACCGACAAAATACAGAATGTATTTATATCCATTGAATCACCAAACGAAACTGATGAAGAACCGCCGCTAAATAAACATCTAATATTAACACGATATCTCTATATTTATGATGAAGTGTTGGTCTCTTTAGCACAAGCCATCGTAGAAAAAGATCGCCTGCAAGCCTTCTTCTGGGTGTATGAACTCTATTTTTCAGGCTACGAGTTAGAGGTCGCGCAATACTTATTAGCGGTATACAATGAATTTATGCGACCCTATAACCCAAGATTAGGAAAATTTATAGAGTCCTTGGTAGAAAAACAGGCAGAGGGACCTCATATCGTAGGAACCATTGTTCGCAATATGGTCGATACATCAAGGTTTACAAAACCCTTCCAAGATTTCTTGCAACCGTCGTCGAAAACACCTCCTCCACAATATAAAGAAACCAAGTTTCTTGTCCAGATCGGAGAAAAAGAAGTAGAAATATACAAGACAGTCCAGGCATCGGGAGATCTACCTGCCCGCAAAATTCTAGCAAAGGTTTGCACCTACGCAACTAGAAAGGATTTGAACACACTATTTAACTGTCGACATAAAGATTTCGAACCGAAAGAAATTGTCGATTTGATGCGATATAATTGGCCATACTATGCAGCCAAATCACCCATATGGAAACAAAGAATCCAAGAGTATAATGGGATTATTGACCAAGAAGACGAGTGTGTTTTCTGGGACCCCGAATTGAATGTAGAAAAAGAGGAGGCATTTTATGAACTATATGGATACGATTTGGACGAACAAACATCGGAGATTCAGTCCAAGATGATGCCCTTATTATGAAATGTGAAATGTAGTATAAAAATGAAAGAGATATAAACGTAATAATATAATATTGAATTATTATTATGGAAGACAATTATATTTCAGCATATGAGTATGAGAAAAATGTAGACCCCTCTTTGAATATGATTCCATTCTATGAAAAAAATATAGACGAAAGCGATTATGGAGTTGATTTTGTTGATTTTTCGGACGTGTTCAATGTATCTCATAAATCTACTACGCCAAATTTATTGGCGTCTTTCATAAAATTAGAAAAGGAATGCGAATCTATCGAATTTCATCACATTGATTGCAATGAGTATAATTCAACATCCAATCTTTTTTATGTTATCAATGGACGAGCATCATTTTGTATCGACAATAACAATGAGGTCTTGGTATCATGCGGCGATATTTTGATTACGCCATGCTTCCATTCTATCAAGATATGTAATCTGGAAGAAACTGAATTACGCATTTATTATGTCAATGATAGTCCTCTAGTAAATTATTTGGGTAGCAAAACAGAAAAAAAGATTTTCAAAACATGCATATATAGTAATGAATTCTTGACCGAAAATTTGAATCGATTATCGAATCCAAATAACAACAGGAAGGGTATTTTGTTGAGCAATAAAGACACTGAGAAGATGGGTGTCAATACAATTACACCAGTTTTGTGGGCATTGTACAACGAACTTCCACCAAATACTGTACAAAAACCACACAGACATAATTCGGTTGCTTTGGATCTGTGTATAAAGTGCGAGGATAGCGAAAATGTGTATACACTCATGGGAAAAGAATTGGATGAAAATGGAAATATTGTGAATCCGAAAAAAGTGCACTGGAAACAAGGATCCATGTTTATTACACCTCCCGAATTGTGGCATTCACATAATAATACGGGTCCTACTTATGCATACGTTCTTCCAATCCAAGATGCAGGGTTGCTTCTTTATCAAAGAATATTAGGTATTGTGTTGCAAAACTAAGAGGTATATACCTTATCTATATGTATTCAGTAGTAGATAAATACATTTATCTACCAATAGCCATTGAGGATCGTCTCAGTACTTTTATATCTATTGCAGTAAATAGATACAAAACAGTTTATGCAAAGGTCTACACCATGTAGATGATCGCTGCGGTTAGTCCAAATAAGGCACCTCCCCATAAAGTGTCCATGATGGCTAGTCGTAAACTCCATTTCTTGAAGAGTGCATAATTGGTAGATTCATAAACACCATAGATAGCTAAACCCAATAAAACGGCTTCCCAACTAGGACGTCTTTTTTCCAAGATGAAATAGTTGAGGACAAAAATCAAAAACAAGTAGCAAACTACGGCAGACCATGGTTTGATTTGCATGATAACACGCTGAATGTTTATTACTTGGGTCTCAAATGCGGCTTTGTTTGCACTCAAATAGATGAAGTCCAAGACCAGCAATAAAATCGCCGAAAAAACAACGCGTTTGATTCTATTCATATGTTTTCTTATTTATACCTATATATTACTAACCGAAATAACCGGCTCTGCAATTTTTTGTAGAAATACTTTCTCTTCGAGTTTTATAATTTGTTCGTTTTTTATTGGTAAATCAGGAGACTCGTTAGTTGATATTGTTTCCCCTTGGACAATGTTTTCTTCCGAAATCGGTTCTTCATTTTGTTTAACTAAATCAACATTATCAACGCAAGTATTTGTATTCTCAACTACAGATTGCGTCAGCAATACACTGTTTTCTACAGAATGAGTACTATGATCAAGGTGAGAATCAAATGTAGAAACCTTGGACACTTTTGATACAATATTCTGTTGTTGCAACCAATAGAGTCCAAGATTTGGCAGATTTGACATCAAATTCATTATAGTAGTATATGAAACACTATAAACCAATGTCTCCGGCGAATCAACAGAAGAAATATATTGAATAGAATACCACCAATAAGGAGGAATAAATAAAACCGATCCTTGCAATACATCAAATTCCAAGATATCGGTTGTAAAAGATCTTGGATCTACTGAACTCCTAAATTCATAATGCTCATAATCGTATAAAGTATTTAACGATCCAGTATGTTTCCATGGTATCATTTTGACACGAATTCTTCCTAAAGCAACCAATAAAAATCTTCGATAATATGTGTGGTATTGTAAAGGTGTGTGTGTTCCAGATGATCCAAAAAGCAAATCATTTGCTGTATGAATTACAAAGGTAGGTTTTAATATGCTGTCAATACTATGTAAACGTTTTGCTATACCTGTCGATTCTAAGAATTCATAATTGTTTTCAGAGAAATATCGTGATTGATCATCTGTATCACACAACGTTTTCGCTGTAGATAAAGATACCGATACACTATCAATATTACTATTTGGAGACGATTGCAGAATATAATCTTGTGTATTTTTTAATTCGACCGTTTGTCCGGCATATCTCGCTAATTGTTGCGGCGAAAGTTCTTGCCAAATTACATTGGATACTGGTCGAATATCAAAAATAATTGGTTGACGAATATCGCAAACTTCTTGTAAATGTGCATTATTGGTATAATCCATTTCAAAAACCTCTAGATCTTGGCTTTTTTTGTATTGATGCATCAAATAAATGTAGAGACATAACGCCAGTAAAAAAATAAACAATGTTATCACTATGTTCATGTAAGATTTTGGTATTATTTTATTGTCCTTGTATTTGTATAAGATAGACGAATTGTTTTTCTCTAAGGTTCAAACGAAATGAATATCCGTGTTGTGTTGTGTACCATCTCTTCATATACACCGATGAACATTTGAGTTCGCACTCTTTGTCTGCGTCTCCAATTGATTTATCAGAAACGTTGCCTTTATGTTAAGGGCTATTCGTGTTTTTGTAGCCAAATGACTACAAAAATGTGGATTTTTCTATCTGTCTTGTAAATGTATTTATCTACCAAAGACATTAAAATGTGTAAAACAATGGTATTCCTTGTGAATCGTATTTTTATCTAATTATCATCATCCCTCATTTTTGGAGCTAAGTAAAATACAAACTTGGCATTTTCTTGTCCAAGACTGTATACCATTTTAATCGGATAACTGTCTGATAGATAAATACTGACTTCCTTTGAAAGTTTTGAATATAAACAAATATTGTGTAGTTGTGTTAGTCCAAAAGATAATTCTAAGGTTTCACCTTCATTGATCGAAAATGCTGATAATTCATCTATTTTGATACTAACTGCCATCTTTCCTGATTCTTGGCTCTTGGCGCTTAACAATATATTTTCTTCTGAACAGTTAATTTCCAAACAGTCTCCAAAGAGTTTTAGTTGATTGATCAAATTCGAAAAGTGCGATGAAAGTAATGAGAATTCTGCATTATAATCAATTTCGGGAATCTGCATATATTCCATGTCGATATCAATCAAAGGAATTTCAAAGTGGAGATTGAATTTATCGCTGGTTTCACTTGTCAAATCGATGAATAATTTTTCTAAAGAATCTTCTTCTTGATAAAAGTGTATCATTTGTGTTTTATCTCGAGTACTCAATACTTTGAAGAAGAGTGATGCATTGATACCGATAACTGTGCTTGCAGTACTACTTTCTATCGTAGAAGATCTATAAGAATTAAACCATTCTCTAGGTAGATGAATTTCGAAAATGGAAACACGAGACGTGTCCATTGCTTGGATATACATTCTTTCGGCTTCAAATACTATGTTGATGTATTCAGTAAATAGCTTGATGTGTTGGAAAAGAGATGCAAACACATCGGCTTTGGCTAAATCGCGGATTTCGACGTTCATCGTTTACGATTGAATAATACAATAATGTATTGTTTATTTAGTTTGTATTAAAACTCCTAAATAAACATTCAAATCAATTTTACTGGATAATTCTTATTTTTGATCGTACTTGATCATCGATAAACCCGGAAAAGAGTGCCGAAATTGCATCAAACATTTTGGGTGAATGATAAATATGAATACACGATAATCGCGAAATGTCTTTTGCGAAAAATTCATTGCAAAATTGGCAAATCATATCGCGATATCGTTGTGCTGCTGTCATTGTGAATGATTTCAGATTGATGTGTATTTCATATGAATCGCATACTTTAAGACATTGTGTAAATAAACCAAGTATATATTGTGTTATGTTGGCGTAAATTTCGGAATGTGCAAAAGTCTTAAATGTGGGGTAATCGATATGGACTTGATTTGTATTTGGTAGAATGTAAAATGATTTTTGAAAAAGATCATTTAGCGGAATTGATTGAGTAATTGCAACAGCACAATTCGCCTTTTGTTGTGATTTTTGAAACCAAGATTTGCCGCCTTGTTCGTTATAAAAATGGTTTTGTATATTTGCTATTTTTTTTTGTAATGATTCATCTTCGATTGTTGCGGCATTCATAGAATATTATTTTGTATATGTTATCGATAAAGTATATATTGTTTTGCGATCATTATTTATGTATTTTTCGGAATAAATATATGGAGGTAATATAACTCATTTGATTATCTGGTTCAACTGTTAATGACCTTACAATATAATGGACAACCTGTTATCGTGGACATTCAGAATCGCATTTTGACTGCTCCTAAAGCAATGCCATTGAAGAATGATAATGCATGTAATGATAGCGATTTTGCCATGGGTCGCCAAACATATTTTCATTCTACTTTGACTGTACCTACTGTGGGGTTGAAGAAGAAGTTTTTTTGCAATCGCGACGCTTCTGATGTAGCCGCACGCCGTCGTAATATAGAAACGGGTAAGGGATCTGTAAATTTGACATCACAACCTCTTTCCTTTAGTTCGACATCAGATAAACAATTCCAAGAAAGGGCTTTAACACGTGTTCGAAATGGTGGTGGTTCGGTAGTTCCACCTAAAGTTTATAACAAATATTTGAATTCTTTACCTAACAGTTCCGTTATTACGAATAATATGTTTTAAGGGCTATCCATGTTTTTGTAGCCATTTGGCTAAAAAAGGTGGATTTCTCTATATTTCTATCTGTGTGTCATATATCATATTTTTCAAATGATTTCGACCTACATTCGAAATCATTATTTTATTTTCATATAACCTTGTGTGTCGTTAGTATAAATATTATAAATATATTAGATCAACAACCTAAACAGCCAATTTTAAGCTCTTCTTGTTATTTGCTCCACCTTTTTGACGCTTTTTATTTAATAGCTGTTGGTCTTGTAAATCTTCATTTTCGATTGAAGTTGCAGTGTCTTCGGTGATATCTTCTGCCAACAATTCTGCTTCATTATATTCATAAGTTATATCGTTCTGTTTGCTAATTTCTAGATCGGGAGATGCGAGATCTTCAAGTTCTACCTCCTCTGTTGTTATCGGATTAATTGTATTATTAATAACCGAAGTTTTTTGTGGGATATCAGATAAAATACGAATACGTTCCTCCATCAACGTTTTATTGATCTCCAATGTGTATGCTTGTAAGTTTAATACAATCTGTTTCAAACTATTAATTTCAGTTGCCAATAATTCTGTACGAGAATTGAATTCACTGATAAATTCGTTAAGCTTTTCGTCCATGACAGTAGATACTTCTAAAGAGTTATCTTCATTTTCGTAAACACGTTGTGCGGTATCTAATTTTTCAATAATTTCTGCTGTGGACTTAGAACTCTTCTCTAATGATATTAAACGGTTATCCATAAGAGTGATTACTTGTTGAAGTGTTAGTCCTTTTCCTCCGGATGTCGATACGGGCTGTTGCGCAGCTTGCATATTAGGAGAAGCACGATGATCATTTGATAAAACCTGATTTTGACCAACTCTTTGATATTGTCCTATAGGATTTGTTGCAGAGGTTCCTGCTCTTCGGCGAATAGCGGCATTATTACTCATGGAAACACGAATATATTATAAGAATTGAAATCTCTAAATCATTCTAAACGCAACAATAATTTCACCCAACAGTTTGACCAAGAATTTCTAAGGGAACGTATATACAAGGAATTTCTAAACAATGGAAATATTACAAGAAGCTAAAGATATACATCGAAAATCATTTTTCAGCCACGTATTTTCAACATCAGAAGAAGGAAAAGCAGAAATCCTAAATGTTGTTCAATATGCAACTTTAGGCGTTATTCCTATTGTTGTCCTAAATAAATTGATTCAGCGATTTGTACCCGAAGCCGACGTCGAAAAATCCACGCTGGAGCTTTTAGTCGAAATCTTCATTCAATTGATCGTCATGTTTTGCGGTATTATTGTCATCCATCGCATTATTACATATCTTCCTACATACAGCGGGTTCAAATACGAAAACTTGGCTCTTACCAATGTTATCTTGGCATTTTTGGTTATTGTTTTGAGCATTCAGACTAAATTGGGTATCAAAGTGAATATTTTGGTGGATCGCGCATCAGAGCTATGGAATGGACCTAGTGATGACAAAAAACGCCCAAATAAGGGTGTTCGATCTTCTGGATCTGGACACGTGTCTAGTCAAGCTGATTATTTAGACAGTCCTATGATGCAGTCAGAGTTGTTTCCTCCTGCACCCACATCTGTATCCAAGCCTAATAACGGCACATATGACCAGATGATGCGCGGATCATCAAACAGTCCCGGGTTGTCCGATTTTGCGTCCATGATGGGTCCCGCTGCAGCAAATAGTGTATTGGGTGGATCTTTTGGATCCTTTTTTTAAGGGCTATCCGTGTTTTTGTAGCCAAATGGCTACAAAAAGGTGGATTTCTCTATCTGTCTTGTAAATACATTTATCTACCAATAGATATTAAGCAAGATGATGGAATCATTTGCGGTTTTCTCTAGATGAAATATATTTTTGGATATTTCATATAGTATTATCAATAAATACCCCTTTACCAGGTCCATTACCCTCTAAACATTTGGATTCAATGCATTTATAGGATCAACCTGATTCACCAATTCCATTTGCATTAAGGATCGTTCTAACATCTTCTTTTGCTCTAGACCCTTGAATAAATACTCCGTCTTGGGTGCTTGTTCGTTTTTCTTGATTTGTTTATAGACTTGGTCAATTTGATCAACTACATTTTGCAACAGTTGCCGATTCGGTAAGATATCTCCGTTCATAGACACTGGTTCAGTCAATAATCCTACTGCATAATACAAGAGGTATCTACGTCGTTTGCAAGCAGCTGTAGTATATTTTATACAAAATAGTCGCAACAGCGCATTCAGGGTTTTGTCCAAGAGAGGGTTTTGAATACAAGAACATACATACAACAACAAATCCCATACAATCCAAATGATGTCGCGTGTATATTTTGGTTCAATAGGATGTTTTGTACGCTTTACGCCATAGCAGGGTTCTTTGCGTTTTCTGCATATTTGGTCGAATTCGATGACCCATTCAATCCAATAACACGCCTGCAACATATTTGCGCCTTGTGGAGATAAACAGAACCCCAGTTCGTTGATGGCAATAAAGAGTTCTTTTGGATCTCCTTTCAAGAATACGGCTTCTGCATAAGACATACTGGGCGCTTTCAAGCGATCTGTCATCTGTGTCATATCAAATTCCTCTTGGCGATCAATCTTCACGGCTTCGAAGCTAGGTTTTTTGGAAGATAGTGCCAAGGTACAGATGATTTCGGCGAATAGTTTGCGAATTTTGACGTTGTTTCGTAGTTCCAATTCATTTAGATTAAAACCTTGCGCAGCAATATTGCGAAATACGTCGTATCTCATTTCTAAGTAGATGGCGATCTTGGGATTCCCTAAATGAATGTGTTTTGCCATATAGTACATCAGAATCTCCCACATTTCTCCGTAATGACCTGCACACACCAGTTCTGCAGCCCAATTACATGCCGGTTCGATCTTACCCTTGAGTAGACTATCCACCAATTGATTTCGAACATCGGTTTTTTTGAATTTTGAAAAAGAAACTCCTTTAAATTCTGCTGGAGTCCGAATATCATTGATTTCTGAAAATGCACTTGTTGCCGTTGCCATAACCGATTACTCTAGTACCACAAAAAAAACACGTAAAAATAATGTAATATAGGGGGATAATGTAATATAGGGGGGAATGTAATATAGGATACATTCACGATTGTATCAATATCGATATTCTAATCCATCATTTTGTCCACCCATTCTCCTTCATAAAGTCCAAGAATCCATAATCACTAGATGTGTTGTTATGCATTGAAACCACGTATTGTTTGAATAAATCCATATTGTCGTCCAAATTATATACTTTGCCTAATGGTATAGGCATGGGGTTATTATTCACAACAAATTGTACTTTGTGCATTACGTCGTAATCCGTGTACTTTAGTTTTGAAAGGAATTCCTTTTGCTCTTCTACGTTCCTGAATTCAATGAATGGATAATTATTATCCTTGTTTATTTTTGTGGTATTGGGTGGAGTATACACGAAGATTTGCAGGGAGTGGTCGCTAAACATTTTACTATATTGTGCGCGGTATGTTATTGAATAGATAATAGATCAATTTCTACAAGATCAATAGATCAATTTTATTATGCTTTGCAAAAAAAATGGCATAAACATAGAATGTGAGTTTTATACATCGTTCATTAATACAAACAATATTTTACTATAACTATATTCAAGACGCCATCATGAATTCTTTTTTCACAATTTTACAAAAAAATATTCGTTCAAAAGATATTATACAGTTTAGTGAAAAACCGTTGCCTAAGATTACCGTACAACTCGGGGGTAAGCTCTTCCCCGTATCAAACCGGTATCAATATTGGTCAAAAGTTTTCAATAGCAGTTTACCAGATGAAGACGAAGACGAAGATCTTCATATGCGCAAACCCATGGCGATGTTTGTATATATATACATGGATGAGTGTTTTGCAAAGTTGCATAAAACTCGGGGTACGCGTATTCAATTACCCGACAAAGCGTTTGCAATTGTATCTGGGATAAAGATCAGTGTATTAAAACGTATGCTCAATAACAATTTTTGGTGTAAAGAACACGCCGATATGTATTTAGACATATTTAGCAAAACTCAACGCGCATATCATGGGTTTTTGCGATTGGCGCGCATTTGGCGAATCAAACGATCTGTAGCCAAGATAACGCACGACCTTTACATGAACCCAATTGATGAACACAAACGGACCACCATGGTTTTGTATCAAGATGGCGCCAAGTATTTGTTTCGACTTTCGGATATCATGAATATTTTGCATACAGCACTCTCTAACGCCGTGCGATTCTTTGTTGAACCAATTGAACCTAAAAACCCATATACGAATAAACCATTTACACACGCAATGTTATACGCCATTTATTTCAAGATTCGTGAGTCTAGCTATCGAATGCCGCACCTTTTTCAATTATTTTATAATGTAGGGTTTGATGTAAAACGATACACTTATGAAAATGAGGCTATTATTCGCGATACCTATATACGTGATTATGTTTATAAATCTCCTCCAGCTTATTTGAGACGAAGCATTGATATTATGTTGCGTAATTTGGATAAACGGCGTGTTCTTCGTATACACAAGGATTTCCCAGTGGATCGTTTAGTCGATGTTATGCGTCCCTATTTGTATTTGTATTACATGAATCTGTATTCTATTTCGCAAACCGATAAAAAGTATAACTCTTATTATTTGTTGCAGAAAAAGATGCGACAATTCATTCGATTTAATCCGCATTTTGGGAGGATCTTTTATGTAATACGGAAAAATTCCCGCGGTGAACCCGTTAGAACAACGGAATTTAATGACCGATGCGCGGATTTTTTGCATGATGATATTGAACTAGAGGAAGACGAACCTCAACGGAATGAAATTGTCCAAGAAGAAGAACGTGAGAATCAAGAAGATGATGATGAGGATGATGACGATGAGGATGATGACGACGATGATCACGATGATGATGATAATTCTAGGAGAATGTCTGAAGACGAAGACGAAGAAGATGATGATGACGACCAAGACCAAGATGATGATAATGCTGTTGTTATTGTATAAAATTTTGTTTGTATATTATAGTAGAATACGAACAAAATATGAAACACAGTACAAGAAAAAATAAGACATTGAAAAAGAAAGGTGTGAAACGTCGAAATAAGACGAATCGCCGAAGACGTGGAGGTATGTTTAGAGTAGTACCATTAGCAACAAGAGCAGCAAGAACAGCAGCAACAACAACAGCTGTAAAAAATCTACCAATAGGATTGGCAACAGAAATCGGGTTTCCACCAAAAGTACCAGTACCATCAACACCAACATCAACACCAACATCAACACCAACATCAACACCAACATCAACACCAACATCAACAACTGCAGAAGGAGTTTCTCTAATAGAAACATCAAAATTGCCATGGTCATGGAAAACACCACCACAATCACCACCAAAAATAAGGGTACAAATAGAACCAACAAAACGAGGACTAGTATCAGAACCTTCGATACCAATTGATAACAACACACATTCAGATTTATACGAAAGTATAAAAAAAGGAAGTATGACTAAAGAAGAATTTGCAATAATGATGAAAAAACTGACACTACCAACTATTACCCCTATTGATCCTGAAATGTCTGAGGAATACATAACAGAAATCAATAAACAAAATTTTAATGAAATATACCAAAAAACTATTACAATATTATTATTAGCACTACCTGGTTTAATGTCTATTAAAATATTCGGTGTTCTTACACCATTCTTATTATTCAATCCAGCATATTATAAACCTTTTTCAACATTTGTAGCTTCATTTTCTGAACAATTAATTCAATACAAAACTGATCATACGTTTGATTTTAAACAACCTTTAAAAGATAGTTATAAAGAGTTTAATAATATGACATCGAATGATCATATAGCATTTGTAATTGGTTCATTAATTATTACACAAATTGTATGTAATTTTACATTGGATAAGGTACCAGAATATTGTGTT
>Ga0114968_10003198_pt1 | contig 12330 bp, 16 predicted proteins | sample M_130807_EF_Meta_FD_87020 | JGI IMG/M metagenome (GOLD analysis project Ga0114968, IMG submission 87020) | Freshwater microbial communities from Lake Montjoie, Canada to study carbon cycling - M_130807_EF_MetaG | ecosystem: Environmental > Aquatic > Freshwater > Lake | place: Lake Montjoie... | reverse complement strand
TAACGTCGAAACAACTAATCACACAGCAACGACCAGCGCCTCTGCCACGTTTGCAACATCCAGCCTCCCACTTGTTCCCGCAGGTTACATTAACTTTGACCTCAACGGTACAGTTGTCAAAATCCCTTACTACGCTGTCTAACATGGATACACAATCAATCTTCAACATAGTAGTGGGCCTTGCCGCATTCTTTGGCGGTTGGGTGCTGAACAACATCACAAAAGCCATAGAACGCCTGGATGATGACGTTCGAAAAATGCCCTTTGAGTATGTCTCCAAAGACGATTACCGCAGGGATATTGACGAGCTGAAAGACATCTGCAAGCAAATCTTTAACAAGCTGGACAGCAAAGCTGATAAACCATGAACAGACCGCTGGTTTCTCTGTTGATGCTAGGTTACCAGTCTGTCCAGTTTGTGAAGTACGCAATAGACAGCGTAAAAGCACAGAGCTATATAAATTGGGAGCTGGTATTTGTTGACGATTGCTCAACAGATGGAACCTATGAGCTTGTCTCTAAACTTGCAGAGTCAGATACCCGCATCAAGGTTTACCGCAACGAGAAAAACTTAGGCATTGTCAAAAACAGGAAACGTGCCTACGAACTCAGCACAGGTGACCTCATCTGCCATTTTGACAACGATGACATGCTGGAGAGGTGGGCGCTGGAAGAAATGGTTTACGAGTTTGCCAGGCTTCCTGAGGTCATGCTCATCTACACAGACCTTGCTCAGATAGATTCTGATTCCAACATTGAGCTTTACTCTGCCAGCAAGAACTACGATGTGAACCAGTTGCACCAACACGGATGGAAACATCTGGGAATGTACCGCCGTGAGGCTATGAAGCACATTGAAGGCTACAACGACAAGCTCATCAGCGCCTGTGAAGACGGTGATTTGTTCATGCAAATTGCAGAAAAGTTTACCATTTCACGCTACCCTAAAGTGCTGTACTACTACCGCAACCACGGCAAGAACAACGTACACAACAACAAGAAGTGCCCAACATGTGAAGAGCGCATGGTGTGCAACTTCATCCGTGTGTGGTGCAAGTCTGCCAAGTACGACATTGTTACGCACAAACCCTTAGAGGTTGTTGCATGAACATGGAGGCCTTGTCATACGTAGAGTTTGGAAACAAAGACAGCCTGGGCGAGTTTTTGTTTGAGAACGGCGTACAGCACAGGCTATTTCACCAGATTCTTGCTGACCAGAATATCCTCTATCCCAAATACCCCATCACAGACGCAGACCCTTCCAACTTGGATGATTGGCTGTTTGTGCATAACCAAGAGCATGAGTCACTGGCAAGCATTTTGAATCTGGAGAACCCGTTTCAATTGCTGGAAGCAGATTGGAATGTAGAGAACAGTTTTTATGATTGGATTGGTGTTCACCAGACCATTCACCAACAGATAGCGTCAGCGTTAGGAGTTTGATATGCCACTGTATTTTGACCCATCAGAAATGACCCCTAATTATGGTGATGACCAATATGGAAATTCCCAACTAAATGGCTATACAGGTTATGGTGTTATCAACGGCAAAAGAGTCATTGTTTACACAGATTCAAGCGGATATTTGCAACAAGCCTCATCTATTCCTACCTCTGTAACAGATCGTTCTCAAATTGAACTTTTTGATTCAAACGGAAATTCAAAAGGTTTTTCTGTATACGACCCACAACCACAAGACAACACGCTTAACATAATTTTAGGTCTTGCTGCTTCTTATTTTTTGCCTGGTATTGGTCAAGCAATTGCAAGCTCATTAAGTGTTCCAACATGGTTAGGAATGGCTATTGCTCAAGTAGGTTCGTCTGTTATTCAGGGCGTTCCTATTGACCAAGCTATTCGCAACGTGGGAATGAATCTTGTTACGCAAGGAATTATCAGCCAAACAGGTTTACCCACTTTCGTTAATTCTTTATCCAACGACCCCTCTGTCAGAAACATCATTAACAACGTAGCATCTTCTTTTGTTAGCACGGCAGTCAGCGGAGGTCAGGGTGCAGACTTTATTACCCGTGGAATTATCTCTGCGGTAGGAACTATCACAGGCCAACAACTAGACAGCCAGTTGGTTGGTAATGCAGTTTCAGCGGCATTGGCAACAGGTGGTGACCCTAATGCCATTGCTAGATCCATTATGTCGAGTTTGGGGCAATACATAACGCAACCTACTACTGCACCCACACCCACAACAGAACCGACTACCGAACCCACAACAGATCCGACTACCGAACCAACTACCGAACCAACACCAACCCCAACCCCAACAACAGAACCGACTATTGAACCGACTCAAGATCCAACTCAAGCTCCAACTCAAGAGCCTATAGCAACAACAGATCAAGCAACAAGTTTGTTCCAGCAAATATACGGAAGAGAGCCGTCTGCTGCTGAGTTAGAGAGCGTCAAAACAATGACGCCCGAACAAATTACAAAAATTTTGACAGATTCAAGGGATGCTTGGTTAGCGTCTCATCCCACTGCTGCCCCTACTACAGAACCCACTACATCTCCTACTGAAACGCCTCAAACAATAGAGGAAGTAAAGCGGAGATTGGAACAAGATGCTGCTACCAGTGCGGCTGCAATGCTGGCCTCAAGCTCCCAACGTGTTCGTTTTATTGATGCTCTTGCTCAAAGATACTCCGCACAAGAATTGCCTGGTGTGTTTAAAGCATTTGAAAACTGGTTAAACGTCAATCCCAATTCTCAATTTACAGCAGCAAATCCTGTTGATGAAGCGTCTTTTAGAAGCTACATGAGGGCGCAAGGCATTTCTGATGCCAACATTAACTACATCTTGGAAGCGGCAAAAACTTCAACAGATGCGTATGTAACCAGTCAAGCCGGAAAAGCTGAAGCAGAAAGAGCAGCTCGGGAGGCTACAACACGTTCACAAGAAGTGTTGAGCAGAGTCCCTGCTAGTGCTATTCCTTTTACAGATTCCAGCGGTAGAACGGTGTTTTTTGATACCGTATCTCAAAAGTATTTTGACTCTAACGGAAACGAAACCGGTAGAACGCTTGCTGATGAAGCAACAAAAAAAGCTGTTGAACTTATTTCAAAAATTCAAGAAAGTTCACGCACACCAACAATTCAAGATGGTGAAAGCATTGCGGTGCTTATCAGGCAAGAGGCTGGCACTAGACCTATCAATCCTGATGGAACAATCAAGCCAGTTGACCCTGCTGAGATTCTTAAACTCTTCCTGACCAGTGCAAATGAGAACATCATTTCCGCTATGCGTCTGGAGGGTATCAACGACATTGGTGCAATCTTAGGTTCTGAAGTTTTGAGAGACATGGGGACAGAGGTATTTAAGTCCGAACTTGCAAATGAGTTGTTGCGCTACCCTAATGACCCCAATCTGAATGAAGCGTTTCAAAAAACAGCGGGTTATGACTGGACAGAAACTCCGCAAGGCAGGGCTTATACCAATTTAACAGGCATTCTTCCAGGCAATGAAGGCCGTATTGTTGAAGTAAGAGACGCTCAAGGCCACATTTATTATCTGGTTCCGATCACAGTAGATATATCTGCTGGTTCTGAAAGTGGTGCGTTTTTGGCTATCTATGACCCTACAACGGGTCAAACAAAATATGATGCCCAATACAACGGCAACACAATTAACAACTTTGCTAACCTCAGCTCAACTCCTCCTGTGTTTGACGAGAATGGCAATTTCACAGGTTACAGGCCCCAGAACTATGTAGTTGTCAACGTAGACCCAACTACAAGTCGTGCATTGGTTATAGATGAAAACGGCAATTCAAAGATTGTGACGTTTACAGGCACTCCTCCTGTAGTAGGTGGGTCTGTCAGCGTGAACAATCAGACAAACACAGTTGTCGCACCAACAGCGCCTGTTGTTTCTCCTACTACTACACCCACAGAAACGCCAACTTCTTCACCTACAGAAGTTCCATCTCCAACGCCAACTATTGAGATTACGACTTCACCTACAGAAGTTCCATCTCCAACGCCGACTATTGAGATTACAACTTTACCCACAACGGTTCCATCTCCGACTCCATCAACAGTTCCTACAATAAAGCCTACCACTGCACCTACAGAGACGCCAACTGGGTTTCCAACAGAAATTCCATCTCCTACGCCTACGCCGTTACAAACGCCTACGCCAACAATCGAGCCGACTATCGAGCCGACTTCAGTTCCGTCTCCAACTCCAACTGTGCCAATTCAACCTTGGCAGTGGCCCACTCCAACAATACAACCTACCTTACAACCCACAATAGAAATCACAACTCAACCAACAGAGATTCCGACTGCATTTCCAACAGAAATTTTATTTCCCACACCCACGCCCACGCCCACGCCTACGCCAAACCCTTTCCAATTTCCATTTACAACACCAACACCAACCCCAACAACAACTCCGTCTACATCTCCCTCTCCAATAACCGTACCTACGTCATCAACCAGCCCAACGCCAATTATTTCTGTTAGCCCGTCTGTTCAGCCAACTGTTGAGCCAACAACAAGCCCAACACTTATTCCAACAGTAACGACAACGCCAACAACTACGTTGTCACCAACGCCTACTCGTGTTCCTACACCGTCTGCGTCCCCTTCTCCAATAACAACAATCCCAACGCCGACAACTGGGCCAACAAGTACGCCGGCAACAACACCATCCCCAACTCCAACTACAGGCCCAACTTTAACTACAGGCCCAACTCCAACTACAGGCCCAACGCCTACGGTAGTTCCTACAGAAATACCTACGGTAGAACCAACATCGTCACCCACGCCAACAAAAACACCGTCACCAACACCGACTATTGGCATCCAGGTTCCGACAAAAACACCCGTCAAGAAGAGACTACCTACAATCACTGGTATTTATAGAAGCCCTCTTGAGCAAGCCTTGTCTGCATATAGACCTCCAGGCGAAGTTGGGGGAGAATCGGGTATTGACCGTCAGAACGTGTGGAACGAGGCATCACTGCGTCTTAAAGACGCGCTAGGACTTTGATATGGCATCAACACTTAAAGATTTAACACGCATGGGCGGCGATGTTCGCAAGCTCGCAAAACTGTTGCAAGCAAAAGCACCAGAGGGTGAGATGCTGGCATACATCAATCCCCGTGAAGCAGCCTTGTTAAAAGCCTACGGTGGTTCGGGTAAACCCGAAGAGGAAACTGGCATTCCGTCTTTTGATGATGGTGACCCAGATTTTTCTGGCGGTGGTGGTGATGATGAACAAACAGTTGATAACACTATTGGCGACAACACAATCACTCCTGTTGACATTACATCTCAAGCGCCTTCTGCCGCCCCTGCACAAGACACTACATTTGCCGGTTTTCCAGGCATGGACATGTCTTTTGAATCACCAATTCCTGAACGTGGCCCAGGCGCTGCATTAACTGGCGCTTCTGATATTGCGGCTGCTCAGCGTGAGTTGCAGGGGGCTGGCGACAAACCAGAGCCAAGTCTGCTAAAGCAATTGTCAGAAAAAACAGGACTCAAAGAGGAAACTCTTGGTCGGTTAGGCATTGCTGGCATTCAAGGATTGTTAGGTTCCCGTGCCGCATCTGCTGCTGCTAAAGAAGGTCAACAGGGCAAAGCACAAATTCAAGCTCTTGCCACGCCTTACCAACAAAAAGGTGCAGAACTGCAAGCCCAGGCACAGCGAGGCGAACTGACTCCACAGGCCATGCAGTCCTTGCAGGCAGCACAAGCACAGGCAGCACAAGGCGTGTCAGCCAGAGGCGGCGTGGGTGTTGCACAAGCTACTGCCCAAGTAGAAGCACTGCGCCAGCAACTGTTGCAACAGCAATATGACTACGGTCTGAAGCTCTCCGGTATTGGTGACAACATTGCCCTGGGTGCTATCAAAACAGGTCTGGAAGCAGACAGGTATGTACAGCAGATCAATAATTCGTTCTATCAAAACATGGCATATATTGCTGCTGGCATGACACCAGGCTCAACAGGTGGAGGTCGATAATGGCTGAAGAACTTGCAACACTCCCGAAAGTACCCGCCCTGCCAACAAAAGGTCGTATTGGCATGGCAGAAGCACTGGGTGTATCTGAACCATTCATGACACGCAAGGCTGAGTTACAGCCTAAGATTTCAGCGGCAGAAGGCGATATTGCAAAAGCTCAACAAGCTCAACAAGAAACTCTTTCAACGGGTAAGACTAAAGCCATGCAGCAATATGGCACAGAGACAGAAGCTGCACAGAAGGCTTATGAGGGCAAGCTGGAGGCTGAGCCTTTACCTGCATTTGTGCCCACAAAAGACACCATGCAAGACATTGCTGGTTTGTTCTCCGTTATCAGCGTAATTGGCGCTCTTGTTGGCGGCAGTGGCAAGATGGCTGCTCAGAGGTCTATGGGCGCTATGAACGGCATGATGGAAGGCTACCGCAAGGGTAAGGCTGACCAGTATAAACAAGAGCGCAATCAATTTGATGCCAACTTTAAAACCATGCTTCAAAAGCACGGTGAATTCCGTAAAGAGATGGAAGACGCTGTAAAGCTGGCCTCAACCAACAAAGAGGCTGGCTTTCAGGCTGCTGAGTTGGCGGCTACAAAAGCCGGTAGTGACATTGTAAAAGCTCAGTTGCGTAAAGGCGACTTAATGGGCGCTTACAAACTGGTCGACGAATCTCAAAAAGGCGCTAACGAGGCTGTCAAGTTGGAACAAAAAGCCCGTGAAGCAGAAGCAAGAGAGAAACAGCGTCAAGCTGAAATGGCTCAGCGCGAGCGTCAACAACGCGAGACTATGGCTCAGCGTGAACGCTTAGCAACAATCAAAGCAGGTGGAGGTATTGGTGGCAAACCAGAAAAAACACCGTCTGATGTAGAGAAATCTGTTCGCCAAAATGCTTTGTTTTTAAGCAACATTGAAGGCATTGTCTCTGAAGCTGACAAGCTAATCAAAGAAGGCAACATTCGTGGCATAGGCGTGATTCAAGGAAAAATTCCATACGATGTTGCCCAGTTGTACATGACCAAAGCAGAGCGTGATTTCTTACAAGACTTCAACGCACTGACAAACCAGAAATTGAAAGACCAATCTGGCGCTACCGTCACAGGTGCTGAATTTGCTCGTCAACGCGGGGTTTTGCCTTTGCGAGATGATGACCCCAAAGTCATCCTTGACAAACTTAAAAATTGGGAACGATTGATTGCACAAGAGACATCTGTGTATGGTCGTGCTTATCCTGGTGTTATCCGTAAATACGGAATCACACTTGACATGCCAAGCGATAAATCAAAACTTGTTCCTGGTCTTGAGTACAAAACACCTAGAGGCACAATGCTTTGGGATGGCAGTAATTTCTTAGAGCCATCAGGAGAATAATTATGCCTAAATCATATTCTTTTGAAGAGATGTCTAGCCAAATACCAGGCGAGACAAGAGCTGCCCCTCCTGCCGAGCCTAAAGAAGACATTGGCCCTGTTGGTCGTGTTTTTCAAAAAGCAGGAGAAGCGGCAGAAGCTGTTGGCCCAATTGGTCTTGCTGCTGGTGGTGCTTTGAAATTGGCTGGTCGTGCCCCTAAAGCCGTGCAAATGATGGCAGGGCCGGTGCAGCGTGGTGCAAGAACTCTTGCTGAAGCATTAACGCCCACAAGTTTGCGGGGTTTGGGTAGTGCTGTTGGATCAGCAGGACTTGCTGGCGGCTCTAGTGAAATTGCAAGACAAATGGCTGAATCAAGTGGTGCTGGTAAAACAGGACAACAGCTTGCTGAGATGGCTGGTGGATTTGCCCCTAGTGGCGCATCAGCAGCGGCAAAACGTGCTACAGCCCCATTGGTTGAAGCTGCTGGCAAGAAGTTGTATTCGATACCAGAGGCAATCAAAACACCTGAGAAAGAAAGAATACTTGGTCAAGCAAAAGAAGCTGGATTGAGTGTATTGCCTAGCGAAATCCGTGAGTCAAGACCTCTCAAAATGATTGAACGCTTGATGCAACTTGTGCCAGGTTCTAAAGAAGAATTTATCAAGTTTGGCAGAGAAAATCAGACTGCTGCCAATGCTGCTATTGCAAAGGCTTTTGGTGGTGTTGAACCATCTTTTGCCCCTACAGCAATGAAAGCCGCAGACGATGCCTTGGGCAAAAGCTACAAAGATTTGTTGGAAGGCAAAACCTTTAGCGTGTCCAAACAAACTGCTGACAAACTAAGTGATGCGTTTAACCGCAATGAACAACTGCGTGAGTTTGCCGTGGGTAGCTCCAAGGTTGGTCAATTTGCACAATCACTCGAACAAGGCCAACAAGTTCCAGCACCTTTGTGGAAGGAAGTTCGTAGCGAAATTGCTGGCTACGTTTACAACCTTGAGGGTGCGCCAAAACAGGTTGGCAAAGAAGTTCTGAAACAATTTGATGATTTGGCCCGTCAAGGTTTGGGAGCAAATGATTACAAAATCTTGCAAGGCATAGACAAAAAATATGCCGCCCTAAAATCTTTTGAAGACGCTTATGCAAGAAATCCAAACATCATCAAAGCTGGTGATGCAGACATTAACAAGTTTGCTCAGCAGTACGCTGGTGTAGAGCCAAATAATGTTTTGTACGGGCGCACAGAAGGCCGTGGTGGTTCATTTGTGCCTCTGACTGAAGTTGGTCAAACATATAACATTTTCAGCAAACCACGGATGTCACAAACAGAAGCGACAACTCTTGGTGGACTATTGCGTGCTGGCACTGGAATGAGTTTGATAGGTGGTGGATTGGCGGGTGGTATACCCTACCTTCCCGCTGCTGGCGCTTTGACTATGGCAGCGCCACCAGTTGCACGTAAAGCCGCACAAGCCTATTTGAAGCCAGAAGAAACTGCTGCAAGGCTACGTCAATCAACACTGAGTCCATATGGTGCTATTCCTGCTGCTACCTCACAAACGAGGAAAGAGCAATGAGCAAAAAAAAAGAAAAAGGCATCAACGCAGACTTGGAAGCAGCTATTAACAAGTTGATGGCGCAGGTGATGACTGACCCAGAGGCCAGCATTACTGACAAGATGAAGGTCATAGACCGTGCCCTCAAGCTGGAAGCTCTCAAGATGAAAGATTCTGACTCAGAGTGGGGTTCTGGGTTTGGGTTGGACGATGATGACGAGAAGTGATAACATGATTATTCCGTTATCAAGAGGGTACAACTATGGATGCAACACAAATCATTCGCCTGGCGTTAGGGGTCATCTCCGACCGCTTAATCACCATCATGGCGCTACTCACATCGTGCGGACTAGCGTGTTACACGATGTGGGCGGGGGGTTGGGAGCGAGTGGCAACACTGGCAATTTTTGTAATTTTCGCTTATCTTACGGTAAGTATTAAGGGGAAACCAAATGAGTCTGAAACCTAAACATCCATCTTACAAACCAGAACAGAGCCACCAGCGCCCACATGAGGACAATCAGCAGATTGCAAAGTCTGTTCGTCCTCAGTTGCCCCGTGATGGTTCTATGAACGGACAAAACAATGTTGCTAAAAAGACGCCGGCAGGTTTTATTGCCGTCTGGGATTATGGCAACGGTGAGCAAACAAAGAGGTCACCCACATCTGGTGGCGGCAGCAAGGTGTACTGATGGCTAATAACATTGCTTTCCAAGCGCAGGGCAAGACTTATAAAGCTAACGTCACTACGTCTTCCCAGACCATCACAATCACGGCTGACAGCCCCTGCAATCAGATTTGCGTGGCTAATCACCAGCCTACAGGCGCTACCGGATACCCTGTTTACTTTGTGGTCAGCAACCTTGCGAACGTGACTTGCACAGTGCCAGCAAACGCATCCCCACAATATGCGCTGGTGTCTGTGCCTGGCTCTGTCAAGGTGTACACCGTTCCTTACCAATTCTCCTCTGCCAATATGTACATTGCTTTTATTGGCGAGGCTGCGTCTGAGTGTTACTTCACGCCTGGTGAGGGGTTGTAAATGACTTTAGACCCAGTATCAGCACTGCTTGATATTGGCGGCAAGGTCATAGACCGGCTGTGGCCTGACCCTGTTCAAGCAGCTACGGCAAAGCTGGAGTTAATTAAATTACAGCAGTCGGGTGAACTGGCGGCTATGGCTGGACAGTTGGAAATCAACAAGGTAGAGGCTGCAAGCGCAAGCGTGTTTGTATCTGGGTGGAGGCCGTTTATTGGGTGGGTGTGTGGTGCTGCCTGTGCTTGGAACTGGATAGGACTGAAGATTGCAATTGCAGTCGCAGCTTATTTTCAGCATCCTATGTCCTTGGCTCCGGCTGACTTGTCTGAGATGATGCCCGTCCTCATGGGTATGCTCGGTATTGGTGGTCTACGCACAATTGAAAAGCTCAACGGTGTGGCTCGGCAATGAACTTGACTGAACATTTCACGTTGGCAGAGTTGACATACACAGACCATCGTGAGTTTGACAACATGCCTAATGGACTTGAATTTGACAACTTAAAGCGTTTGGCGGCGTTTTTAGAGCAAGTTAAAATAATCTTGCGTGGAAAACCTATCATGGTTAACAGTGCCTTCAGAAGCAAGCAAGTCAATGATGCTGTGGGCAGCAAAGACTCTTCTCAGCATCGTATCGGCTGCGCTGCTGACATTCGTATACCCGCTATGACTCCAGATGAGGTGGTGAAAGCCATCATTGCATCTAACTTAGGGTATGACCAGGTGATACGTGAGTTTGACCGCTGGACACATGTCTCTATCCCGAACACGCCTGAGTTGGCTCCCCGCAAGTCAAAGTTGATTATCGACAAGCAAGGAACAAGACTGTATGCCTAAATCACCTAAGTTATCTGTTGGCAGGGGAGAGAAGCTGTCTGTCAAGAAAGGCGCTGGCTTGACCGCTAAAGGTCGGGCAAAGGTCAATCGGGCAACAGGTTCCAACTTGAAGGCTCCTACCAAGTCAGGCCCACGCCATAAAGCGTTCTGTGCCCGTAGCAAGAGTTGGAAGGGCGAAAGAGGCAAAGCTGCCAGAAAGAGATGGGGATGCAGATGAAAACACCCAAATCCAAGCGTGGTTTGTACTACAACATCAACAAGCGGCGTAAAGCGGGTTTACCAGCAAAAAAACCTGGGCAGAAGGGCTATCCCACTGCACAGGCTTTCAAGCGTTCTAAACGCACTGCCAAGCGTTAAGGCGCTGGTAGCAGACCACCTTCAAAGAGGTAGGTTCCGAAGTGCCCCAAGCTCACCCAGGGGGCTGCGTGGATCTTGATACCGTTGTCACGGGCTATGCGGCAAAAAGCATAGTCTTCTGACAAGAGGCGCTCTGTCTCTGGCTCTATAAACACGGGGAAGTATTCGTAGATGCGGTCAGCAGCCAGTTGACCAGAAGTGTCGCCCACATCATTGATGTAGCTCTTCACAACGGGTTGCAACTTCTCAAACACTTCACGCTTAATCAGCATAAACCCTGTACCGCCAGCAAAGACCTCTATTGGCTCGTTGCGGGGCACAGTGACTTCACCCTGATAGTCCACCAAGTTCACGACCATCGAGCCTGTAAAGTGCTTGAGTTCGTTGGCTGGAATGCCTGTGTTGGAAGCTTTGTGGACGTTGCTCCAGTTGATTTCCTTCTTGGGGTAGATGCCGCAGATGATGTCTTTGTCTGCATCCAACATCGAAAGAATGTCGTGAGGGTTGAACTTGATGTCTGCGTCTATGAACATCAGGTGTGTGCATTCAGGGCGCTTCATAAACACGTTGACAAGAGAGTTACGTGCCCTCTGGATCAAGCTCTCGTTGAACATGAACGAGAAGGACAAGTCCACGCCTTTCTCACGTGCTAAGCCTGGCAGGGGAACCATGCTCTGTGTGTAAAAGCCCGTACACATCCCACCATACATGGGTGTGGTGATGAAGATATGCGGGTTCATTGTGTGATGCCCTGGTCAGTCTTCATGATTTCCATAGCATCTGAATAGCCAGATGTGTAGGCAATGTTCCAGATTTCTTGCAAGCTCATGCTGATAAGTTTCTGGGAGTACTCGACAGCATTCTTACCTTTTTGTAAAGATTCTTGCGAAGGCTGGATCTGTTGCGGTGTTACTGGTTCGGTCATGATATGTCCTCTATGCGTAAAACGTACTTGTTTGTTTTGGCTGACTTGCGCCAACCGTGAACGTGAATTTTGATACCGGCTTTGCGTACAGCAGAAACTGTTTCGCTGTCCTGTATCTTTTTGATGCGGGTGCTAACCGCACTTGCAGTCACCTGCACAGCCAGTACCTCGTTTTCCTTGATTGCCAGCAAGTCACACCATCCCCACAGGTCTTGCCGTATACGGGCAAAAGGGTTCCAGTGTTCCACGATGGCAACCAGGTAGCCCTGCTCTCGCAAGTACTC
>Ga0114968_10003197_pt1 | contig 12331 bp, 11 predicted proteins | sample M_130807_EF_Meta_FD_87020 | JGI IMG/M metagenome (GOLD analysis project Ga0114968, IMG submission 87020) | Freshwater microbial communities from Lake Montjoie, Canada to study carbon cycling - M_130807_EF_MetaG | ecosystem: Environmental > Aquatic > Freshwater > Lake | place: Lake Montjoie... | reverse complement strand
GCCCGAGATCGGAATCGAACCGATACGCCCGTTATTCACGAAAGCGGCGGATTTTAAGTCCGCTGTGTCTACCAATTTCGCCACCCGGGCAGTGCGAAGGTGCTCTATTGTGGCAAATTTTGAAATCAGTTTTGAAGTGCCTGCTCTTTCAGCACAATGCGCTGACCAGCATCTTTGGGAATCATCACTTTAGAGCCTTGAAAATACACCTGAACAGCGCTGATATGGGTGGAAGCAATCACCCAAGGGGCGGATCCATGAACACTTTTACCCTCCCCTGCTTTCAGGTTCAACAAGGTTCGCACTCGCTTGCCATCATCTACACACACTTGTACATCCTTTGAGGCAAGCAAATAGACATATGTGCCTGGTTTGTTAATTGATACAGGTGCTGCAGGCATGGGCTCTGCAGTTAACAACTTACAGTCGACGGCCATCTGCGAACTGGTATTTAAAGCTGCTGCTGGCTCTGGCACCTTGGCCTGGGGCTTGATTTCAGCAGAGGGCGACTTGACCTCGGCAACAGCAGGAGCAGCGACGGGGGGCGACGCAGGTACAACTGCTGCTGCGGGGCTGACAAGGCCTGGAGAAATGTTTTCGGTGACTGTGGCTACGGCTTCTATAGGCTTCACGGGTACCGAGGCCTGTTCAGCATGCTCTTGGGCCTTGGCAGGTTCAGCTTCAACAACTGGCTTGGCCGTAAAAGGCTCTACCCATTCTGAAAACAAGGTTTGCGGTTCAGATTGGTTGGCTTGCCAATTCAGCAGCACAAAGACCACGGCCAAGGCCGCGCCAACCAACAACAAAGCTTTGAAAGGGCTGGACGGGCGACGCACCAGCGAGGTATCTATGGTGCTTTTAAGATTTGTTTCTGAAAGTCTGATGATGTCATCGATCACATTCACCGACTTGGGCGCTTGTTCTAGCGCTGCCAAGGCTGTGCCCTCCTCCGTGCTTGGCTGGTTTTGCAGCAAACGCAGCACACGGCGCATGCTTTGCGACTTGATTTGAGGTGAGTAAAAATTCGAGTCCCCACCCTCTTCCAATTGACGCACCTGACCTGGGGACAAATTGGCCATGGAAGCCAGTTGTGCCACATCCAAACCTGCGGCTTCGCGCAAGGTTTTCAGTATTTCAGCGTCATTTTCTGAAGGTTGAACCATTTGGACAGAGGTTTATTTGTCAAATCCATTGAATGTACTGACAAATTATGAATGCGTCTATGAGGTATTGTGCGGGTATGGAAGTTCTTCAAATCCTCGGCCCAAGCACCCTCGCACCCTTGGTTTTCCTGCATGAGGGCTTGGGTTCTGTGTCCATGTGGCAAGGCCAAGCGGGTAACTGGCCAGCCCTTGTCTGTCAAGCGGCTGGGCGGTCGGGCTGGGTGTACTCCCGCAGAGGTTATGGGCAGTCGCCCTCTATTGCCGATGTACGCGGCAGTGGTCGCTTGGGCGCAGACTATATGCACCGCGAGGCTTGGGAGGTCTTGCCCTCGTTGCTAAAAGATTGGGGCGTGGAGAAACCCATCTTGATTGGCCACTCCGATGGCGGCACCATCGCCTTACTGCACGCTGCGCGGTTTCAACTGGAAGGCTGCGTGGCAATGGCGCCGCACCTGCTGGTGGAGGACATGACCATCAGCGCCATAGCTGCGTCGAAAAAAGCCTATGTTGAGGGGGATTTACGCCAAAAGCTGATGAAGTACCACGCCGATGTGGACTGTGCATTTTGGCAATGGAACGACGTCTGGCTATCGCAGGCGTTTCGCAGCTTTGATATTCGTGAGGAATGCAAAACCATCACAGCACCCGTACTGGCGCTGCAAGGTATGAATGACGTTTACGGCAGTTTGCGTCATTTAGATGAGTTGCACACAGACGGCACGGTAAAGCGCCACGTGTTAGCCGATTGTGGACATTCGCCGCATAAAGACCAAGCGCAAAAGAGCTTAGAGCTGGTGGTGGAATTTTTAAAGGGCTTGGCTTAGGCTGAAGAACATTGGGCCAAATCCTGGTCGTTCAACCATCGCCACTGCCCTGGCGCCAAATCTTCAGACAAAACAAGCCCACCTATGCGCGAGCGGTGCAAGCCCACCACCTTGTGCCCCACCGCACCCAACATGCGTTTGACTTGGTGGTACTTACCTTCGGTCAAGGTCAGATGCAATTGATGGCTACCTACTTGTTCGCAAGCCGCGGCCTTCACGGGCAGGGGGTCGTCGCTCAGTACCACACCCGCCAGCAGCTTTTGGCACACCTTGTTGTCCAGCGGATCGGCGGTGGTCAGTTCGTACAACTTGGGTACATGGTGCTTGGGCGAACTCATGCGGTGAATAAACTGGCCATCGTCGCTCAGCAACAGCATGCCAGTGGTGTCTTGGTCCAAACGCCCGACAGCTTGCACACCTTGCAAACCAGTCTTGGCAGGGCGATGTCGCAGCGGTGCAGGCAAGAGGCTGTAAACACTGGGCCATACCGAGGGCTTGTGCGAGCACTCAGTGCCTGCAGGCTTGTTCAGCAGGACGTAGGCCTTGGTATGGAATTGCCAAAGAACGCTCTGCACTTCGTAGAGCATGCCTTCTAGGGGGGGTATGTCTTGGTCCTCGTCTATCAACTGCAGGCCGCTGCCTAAGTCGATGTTGACATGGCCTTGTTGCACCAGCCCTGCGCAAATACGGCGGGTGCCAAAGCCTTGAGAAAAGAGGAGGTCTGAGAGGTACATGAACAGCCAGGGAAAGAGAATCAAGTAAAGTCTACCCCCTATGGAAAACATTGATGTCATGGTTTTGCGCAGTTTGCGCAACTGGCGCCAAGCAGGGCAACGCGCCCTGCTGGCCACTGTCGTTCGCACATGGGGATCATCCCCACGCCCGATTGGTTCCATCATGGCCTTGTGCGAAACAGGCGCGGTAGTGGGTTCGGTTTCAGGTGGATGCATTGAAGACGACCTGATTTACCGCTTTACGCAAGCGTATGCCACTGGGCAAAGCACAGGCGAAACCTCGGTCATTCCCAGCGGCGCACCGCAACGCGTGAAGTACGGCATTACCGCCGATGAAGCGCATCGCTTTGGCTTGCCATGTGGGGGAACGCTAGAGTTGCTTTTAGAGTTTGACCCAGATGCCCAAGATTTGGACACCTTGGTTCTTGCATTAGAGCAAGGCCAGTTGATGCAGCGCAATACCCAGTTGGCAACCGGTGAAGTGAGCCTTCAAGCCAGCGACACACCTACAGAACTTTCAATAGACGACGACAAACTCATCAACACCTTTGGCCCCGAGTACCGCATGCTGTTGATAGGCGCTGGGCAACTGACCGAATACTTGGCGACCATGGCGCTCTTCAATGGCTTTGCCGTCACGGTGTGCGATCCGCGCGAAGAATACAGCGGCGCTTGGTCCGTGCCAAATGTCACGCTTACCGGTGATATGCCAGACGACGTAGTGCAAAGTTTTCGCCCCGACAGGCGCAGCTGCGTGATTGCGCTCACCCACGACCCCAAGCTGGACGACTTGGCACTTTTGGAAGCTTTAGACACCGATGCGTTTTACGTGGGTGCGATAGGTTCTAGGCGCAACAACGAAGCGCGGCATCAACGCATGATTGAACACCTTGATAAAACCGAAGAAGAACTTAAGCGCTTACGTGGCCCTATTGGCATTTACATTGGTAGCAAAACACCAGCCGAAATTGCAGTCAGTATCATGGCCGAGGTTTTGGCTGTGAAAAACAATGTACCCCTGCCCCGAGACATGAACGTGGCTCATGCCAAAAATACCCAAGACATTGCCCACAACGATCCAGGTGTCTTGGTCTGTGGCATTCGCAACTCAACTGCTGTATGAACATGGCATCAGGAAAACTGGATTTCACCTCGCTACGAAGTGCTTTGTCCCGCTTGGCAGAAGGCTACCAGCGATATCAAACAGACGTAAGCGATATTCAAATTCGAGATGGCTTAATTAAGCGCTATGAATTTACTTATGAAATCAGCCACAAAATGCTCAAGCGCCACCTTGAGATGACCTCTGCCAACCCCGAAGTTTTTGACGCTCTTTCTTTTGCGGACTTGATTCGCACTGCAAATGAACAATCACTTTTAAAGAGCGACTGGTCAGCTTGGAAAATTTTTCGGGAAATGCGAGCCAAGACAAGTCATACCTATGATGAAGATATCGCCCAAACTGTGGTCAAGATTATTCCTGCATTCATTGATGAAATTGAATTTTTAGTGCGGCAATTTGATCAACGCTATGACTGAGAAAGCAACAGCTTTATCCCGCATGTCATCTGAGATTTCATTACATCCAGAAGAACTCAGATGCATAAATTCCATCCTGCAAAGCATCATCCCCGATCGAGAGGTGTGGGTATTTGGCTCAAGAACCACAACACATCACAAACCCTATTCTGACTTGGATATGGTGGTTATGGGAGATCACGCTTTATCACTTGAAAAATTTGCAGATTTGCAAATCGCTTTCAATGAATCTGATTTGACTTTCAAAGTAGATGTCGTTCTTTGGTCTGAACTGTCAGACAATTTCAAAACAATTATTCAAAATCAATATGTGATGATCCGATCATCCCTAGGCCATTGAAGGCGGCAGTTGAGATACCCATCTGCCCCGCTTATTCTGCAAAACCACCCCTACCCCCCAAGCTTTCACTAGGCTCTCAACCCTTTGAGGCGGGCACATGAAAAATACCTTGGTCAAGGCGTCGGCCATTGCGCATGAAGGTGCGATAACACTGACAGAAGCCCAATGGGTTGGAGAGTCTCCAGTGTGCGGATTCAAAATATGGTGATGCACATGGTCAGCGCTGAACACGGTATGCGCGTCAGAGGATGTGGCAGTGGCGAGGCCATGCGGATGAATAAGCGGAGGCGCTACAGACGGGGCAGCAGACGGCTCCACTGCAAAACTCCAATTTTCTCCATTAGGAGACTGACCTAAAAGGGCAGTTTCTCCCGTATCAATCAAGGCGTGCTGTACACCATGCGACTGCAACACCGCCCGCACCTTGTCTGCTGCATAGCCTTGCGCGATACCGTTCAAAGACACGCCCATGCCTTTGGCATGCAGTCGAACCGCATCTGCAGACACAGACATGGCCTGCCAGTTCACCAAAGAACGTGTATGCGACAGCGCTTTGGAGGAAGGCAGAGTTTTAGTTTTCGAATGCAATGACCATAAGTTCCACAAAGGCTGCATGGTCACATCAAAAGCACCCGCACTGCGGCGTGACACATATTGCGCCACTGTCAGCACCGACACCAAGTCGGCATCAGGTTTACGCAACTCTCCCTGTCGATTCAAACGACTGACAGCAGAGTCTGGGTCAAACAAGCTCATGTGTTTTTCAACTGACCGAATAGCTTTGACACAAGCGTTCAATGCCTCGTGCAGCATGCTTGCATCAGTGTGCGCCGCTTTAAGCCAAAGCGTGGTGCCAAAGCCCATCAAGCTTCGCTCTTGCCAAACCAAGGATTCACGCGAAGCGGCATTGAGGCTAAAGCCAATGCCAAACCCCATGCCAAGTTGCAATATCTGTCGGCGCTTCATCATGCGGCCACCTCTTTTTGAACAGGGATGAAACGATCCCCAATTTTGCGATGCTGAATTAAAGGCAAACACTTTTGATCGTCTTGGTAAATGGACACGCAATCCAAGCACTGAAAGCATTCTGCGTAATTGATGTCACCGCTCTTTTCAATCGCTTGGTACTCACAGCGATGTCGACAAGTTTGACAAGGTGTGCCGCAGGCCTTATGCCGAGGTATCCACGACCAGCGTTGCAACACATTCACAGCAGCCAGTGCTGCACCCAAAGGGCATATATAACGGCAATAGCCTCGGTAAACCACCACGCTCAAAGTCAAACTAAACAACGCCCAAGCAACGTAAGGCCAGTCACGCTCAAAATACATGCTGATGGCCGTTTTGAAGGGCTCTACCTCAACTGCCAACTCAGCAAAAGAAGGCGACACATACAAAGACCCTAAAACCACGGCCAAGACCCCGTACTTGATCCATTTCAGCTTGGCATCTAAGGCTGTTCTAAGGCGTCGTTGTCGAACACCTATGGCGTTGGCCACCAAGCTGATCAATTCTTGCAATGCGCCAAAAGGACACAGCCATCCGCAAAACGTACCCCTGCCCCAAATTAACAAAGTGACTGCGACAAAAACCCACAAGATCACCGTCATAGGGTCATTCATGAAGAAGCTTAAATCTCCGCCTGCTGCCAGCGCTTCAATTGCCGCTGTGATGTTCACAATTGTCAATTGGCCCTGGGAATACCAGCCAATAAACCCCACTGTGAACAGCAAATACAAACTTCGCAGCACCTTCAAGCGCGTAGCGTTGGCGCTGAGGCGTTTTTGCAAAAACAGTCCTGAACTCAGCACTATCAAGCCCAACAACAAGACCGCAATTTCATCTGATCTGTATTGCCATGCCTGCGCCCATTCATAGGCAGATAAATCGGTATCTAACAGTGCGTGCCAATGGGTACGTATTCCGTGATAGCTGTAGGGAATGTCAATGCGCCGATTTTCCAATTGATTGGGGAAATTACCAAAGCGTCGACCATATTTCAACTCAATCTCAAAACCTTGGCCAGGGTCTAAGGGTGTCGCCGTATCGATTACATAAAAATAAGCACCTGTTTTATCGGGATAGCCAGAGACCTTTAAACCTTTGTCATAAGCCATGGGACGCAGTTTGAGTTCCTTACCACCTTGCGAAACGATAAAAGGAATGTCCTCTACGATGCGTTGGCTCTCATAGTTCATTTTGTAGAGTGGCCCTGTTTCGGTCACCATCAAGGCTTGCGATAAGCGTCTGTTCGCACCTAATAAACGCCAACCGTCTTCGTCCAACAAGTTGCGGCCAATCGAGGGCAAGCTGACCAAAGCCGTATGAAATGTCAAAGCCACTTCATCGGGTTTGCTAGCGGCTGACTTGTCTGCACCCGCAGCACGTGTACCCGCAAATAATTTTTCAATTTCACCTCGGGTAATGCTGATTTCACTGACCATGCCCCGCGAGAGCAAGGTGTCCCACGTTAAAGGCTTGAAACTGTCGTCTTCTGCTTTGCGCTTGACTGAACTCGAAGCGCTGCTACCAGCGATCTGCCCTAGCTTGCTCGCCTCTAGGTGCGCCAACGCCACCGAGGCCGCAGAGGTAACGATGGTGCGGTCAATCGCCTTGGCACTCACCGTGCCCGCTTGAACACCAAACAAGGCTGCGTATTGATCGTCTCTTCGGGCAGTTGCCAAATGCCCAAAGATTTCAATCTTGTGGTTGACAGTCAAGCCCTCGTATTGTTTGGCAAACTTTGTCAGCTTGGCAATCCCTACTTCCGATCGAAAAATAGGCTCTCGATGGCTGATCAGACGAGTCTCAAGAAAGCGGCCTTCTGTATCAATAGCCACCAAAATATTGATGGGCTTGCCGCCATAGCCACGAACAGGTTCAAAATCTACCGACTCAAAAACATAGCCCTTGAGCTCTGGCTTTGCATCCGGCATTTCAGTGCTTTTTTTGAACAAGGGGTAAAGCGGCATGCCTGACTGCATTTCACCCACCATGAAGGTGTCTGCAAAGATTTTGTCTATATCTTCTTTAAGTAATTCCCCTGCCCATAACGGGAACACAGTCAGCAAAAAACCCAAACTGAATAAGTAACGAACAGCCAATGAAAGCAAATGCATAAGGTCAAACAAAGATAAATATCTCGGTGGTTATACCAGTGAAAAACTCGGTATTTACCCTTGCAACCGTGGCGCAAGCTCGCTTTCAAGCGACCAAACCACCTTCCCTATGCTAAGGTGAACACTTCGCTGTTTTCAGCCCAAAGGCTCACGCATGAACACTGCTTTACAACCCCCCACCCCTTTTGAAGAAGCAACCTACCTCAAGGTCACTTGGCGTCTTATTCCCCTGCTGCTGCTTTGTTACATCGTGGCTTATCTTGACCGTGTCAATGTAGGTTTTGCAAAGTTGCAAATGGCTGGCGAACTGGGGTTTTCTGATGCGGTGTATGGCTTGGGTGCTGGCATGTTCTTCATCGGTTACTTCTTTTTTGAAGTCCCCAGCAACATCATCTTGCACAGGGTTGGTGCCCGTGTTTGGATTGCCCGCATCATGGTGACTTGGGGCATTGTGTCTGGTGGAATGATGTTCATACAAACAGAAACCCAGTTTTATGTCATGCGCTTTCTTCTGGGACTTGCCGAGGCTGGTTTTTTCCCTGGCATTATTTTGTACCTCACCTACTGGTACCCCTCGCACCGCCGTGCTCGCATTGTTTCCATGTTCATGACTGGCATCCCATTGGCTGGCGTCATTGGTGGCCCCTTATCGGGCTGGATCATGAAGAGCTGGGATCAGGTCAGCGGTTTACACGGTTGGCAATGGATGTTCTTGCTTGAGGCTATTCCCTCTGTGATCATTGGCGTGGTGGTGTATTTCTATTTGGATGACCGCATCACCAGCGCCAAATGGCTTAAAGATGAAGAGCGCGATATTTTGCAAAAGCGAATTGAAGAAGAAGAAAGCGACAAAGAACATGTGCCCATGATGCAAGTCTTTAAAAGCGGCCGTATGTGGACCATGAGTGCCATTTACTTCACCATGGCCATGAGTCTGTACGGCGTGAGTTTTTGGCTGCCCACCATCATCAAAGGCATGGGTGTCACCGACAACTTGGAAATTGGCATGCTGTCGTCTTTGCCGTGGATTGCAGCAGTTTTTTCTATGCTGCTGTTTGCTCGAAGTGCAGACAAAATGCGTGAGCGCCGCTGGCATGTAGTCGTGCCGATGTTGATGGGGTCCACAGGTTTGATTTTGTCAGTACTTTTGTCTGGCAACCACTACCTTTCATTTGCAGCGCTCATTCTGGCTTGCATGGGAATCGTGTCTGCCATCCCACTGTTTTGGAGCTTGCCCACCGCGTTCTTGGTGGGCGCTGGTGCAGCTGCCGGTATTGCCGCCATTAACTCGATTGCCAACTTGGCTGGCTTCTTAGCGCCCTATTTGGTGGGCTGGCTAAAGCAACTTACCTCTTCAACCGACTCAGGCATGTACCTGCTGGCAGCCGCATTGGTAGTAGGCGCGACAATCACCTTGATGGTTCCAGCCAAATTGGTCAACCGCTAACCAACAGAAAGTGCGTGCCTAGTAAACCAAGCTAATAGGCACGCACAGCTGGTAACCAACGCCCCATACTGACTTGATCGCTGGCTCAGCGTCGCCCTCTTGTACCGATTTGAATTTCTTGCGCAAGCGGGCGATCAGCTCCTCCAAGGCGTGTTTGGTCATACCCTCTTCATCGTCTTTGCGTGAAAATAAATCGCAAAGAGTGCCTGACTCCAAAATATGCTCCTTGGCATGACTTAAGGACACCAGCAACACTTTTTCACGGTTGGTCAAGCGCAGCTTCTGCCACTCTTGGGGCCCTGTTAACAATCGGTCACGAAGACTCAAAGACCAGCTCTTGTCAGAGACTTGTTTTTTCACACGTTTGCCCAAATTTTGCAGCACCAAAACTAACTCGTCTGGCGAGATCGGCTTGGTCAAATAAAAATCTGCACCACCATGGCTGTAACCCGCCAAGCGGTCATGCAAAGCAACGCGGGCTGTCATGATCACGATGCCAGCGTTGGGCAAAGACTCACGAAGTCTTTTGCACAAGCTCAGGCCGCCCTCGCCTGGTAAGTTCAAATCAATGATGAATAAATCGATGGGCTCGGCTTGGGCAAGGTCATCCAACGCAGCTGCACTGGAGAATCCCACCACAGAGAAATCGTTGGCAGTGAGATGCAACACAATTTCTTCACGTAGCAATCTGTCGTCTTCCACAATCGCCACTTGCAAGGACGGGGGCTGAGCGACCAATGGGGCCGCGAGGTGTTTCTTCATAAAGGCACCTTAAGGGAAAAGACAACCAAATTTCGTTCCTGTGAAAAATCGATTGTTCCATCGATTTTTTCAGCTGCTGACATGGACAGCGACAAACCCAAGCCCATGCCAGGTTGTTCTTGAACATTGTTATGTCGATAGTAAGATTGAAAAATCTGAGCAGAGTCAGGCGAGATATCCAAATCAATCGTATTCGAGACCTCAATCACAGCTTTATCATTTTGAGTAAAGGCTTTGATCAAAACAGGGTCCTTAGGTAAATGGTATTTGTAGGCGTTGCTGATCAAGTTTTGCAAAATCAGTGAGAGCATCAAACGGCTGGTGGTGATGGTCAACTCGGGTTCAACGTCTACTCTGAATACCCTAATGTTGTCATAGTCACCGATAGACACATCTATGAGCTCTGCGATATCTAAAGACTCCTTGACCTGACTCGCATCAAAGTTGTCAATTTTGTTCGAAAGCGCTACATGCTCAATCAATTCATTCATTCTTTCAACAGAATCGTCAATGCGCTTTACCCTTTGCAGCGAATCGCTATCTATAGACACACTTCGTTTCAAACTGGCGATGGCAAAACGAATAGTGCCTAAGGGGTTTTTTAATTCATGGGTAAGCATATCGATCATGCTTTGACGTTCAATCAAACGCTCTCGCTGAGCAAAAGATTTGGCTGCTTCCAGCTTAAACCCTTGCAACGTCTGGTCATTTATTTTTCTGCGATCAAAAACCTGAATGATCAAAATAGCAAATAAAAATATACCTACTCGACTGCCATTCAAACGCCAATCTCCAAAACTTTGCATAAACAGTGGGGTGGAGTGACCGATTTCTGGGAAGAGATTGAAAACCGTGAAAATACTGCCTATCAAAATAATTTCAAAAATCAGATACCCAATTAGCGTTAGCCATCGAAGTAGTTTTGAGATGTTTTGAGCAGTTGCAGCCCCATAAATTTGCACCATAAAACAAAGCATATGAATCGCAATGTTCACTCTGCTGGCATTAGAAAATTGATCGGTAATAACAAAATACATAGCCACCAGACAAAGACCTCCTAGCAAAACCATTGCCTTATGGTAGAGAGGGTGCAAATCAAATGGTCGCAATAAAACATAGCCTAAAAGCACACTGAATATGGCGCGAATATTTAAAAGGTATTGGTTGATGCTGTTGAAAAACTCTGGCGAAAAATTTTCAAACATTCTGGCCATCAATCCAGTGCTCACAAAGGTCAGCAACACGACCGAAACTTGGTACCCACAAAAAGTTGCGACCAAGCTAGAACGCTCAATCACGAAAAACAAAATCCCAATCACAAGCAGCGATATAGCCACGGCAAACGCAGTAACAAGGTTGACCATCCGATTTGCAACCAAGGCGGATAAGTTTCTAACCGACACCGCTTCCAATTCCACTGTAACGATAGAGGTCGTTTCAACTTTAAGGTAAAGCTCAATCGGATGCTTGGGATCTGAACGTAATTCAAAACAATGGAAATCATCTTGGCAACCGGTATATCTTTGTTTGACCTTATCGCCTCGGATTTGTTTGACCCATTCGCCGTCAATCTGTTCAAATAACTCGATACTGTCCAGTGATAACAAGCCCGTTCTCAGCACCACTGCGCTGTCAGACGCTATGGATGAAGGAGTCGCAGTGGTGTTGGACGAGTGAGGGTTTATGCGCAGCTTGATCCAGACAGGTTTGTCTACAAAACCTAAGCGCAATTCCTTTTGAAAGGGTTTGAATGCATCATTTGGCAATGAGGCGACATCTTCAAATTGAACAGTAGCGCTTGACCCAACCAGATAAGCTGACTCTATAGCGAAGGTGTTCGCTACTGCTTGCGGTGCTGCCAAAAAAAACTGCGTCATTAAGAAAAACCACAAGCGATTCATGAATGCTTTGATTGTTATAAAACAAAACACATTTAAGCATGGTTTTTCCTAGGTACCTATACCTGATGAGGGAGTTTCATGGGTATCTGTGAGAAAAAGAAAGTTTTTTTCTTAAAGGTTTAAGTACCCATAAAGCCAAGACAGCAGCGAGTACATCCAGACTGATCATCAAAGCAAAAACGGGAATCCAACTGCCTGTGCTGTTATGCACCATGGCCGCCACTGGGCCGCCAATGATGGAGCCAACGCCCTGTGCCATGTAAAGAAAACCATAGTTGGTGGTAGCGTGTTTGGGGCCAAAGGTATCTGTCAGTGTTGAAGGAAACAATGAAAAAATTTCTCCCCAACCAAAAAACACCACGCCGGACAGAATCACAAACAACACTGGACTGTCGATCGTAGATATCCAAGCAAACATCGCCACAGCCTCTAAGCCAAACGCTAAAAACATCGTGTTCTCTCTGCCCCACCGATCTGACACCCAACCAAAAAATGGACGTGT
>Ga0114968_10003196_pt1 | contig 12332 bp, 2 predicted proteins | sample M_130807_EF_Meta_FD_87020 | JGI IMG/M metagenome (GOLD analysis project Ga0114968, IMG submission 87020) | Freshwater microbial communities from Lake Montjoie, Canada to study carbon cycling - M_130807_EF_MetaG | ecosystem: Environmental > Aquatic > Freshwater > Lake | place: Lake Montjoie... | reverse complement strand
CGTTCCCAAATATCCCTGAGGTCCCCGTATTCAATGAGTAGTAAATACCGCTCCTCTCTCTCCTCTCGCGAGAACCCTAGTAAAGGGGCTGCCAAAATGTCCCCCTTCTCGTTTTTCCCTCGTTCACCGTTCCCTCGTCCTCCACCATCACTCCTTGGCTCTAAGTAGGTAGGTGCTTCGACCACCCCCCTCATAGCTTGTTCTCCCCGATTTTCGGATCGGTTCCACCCGATTTCCCCTCCATCCTCTTGATTTGGCTCTCCCTTGATTGGAACTCGCCTATCTCCTCCTCCTGATAGGGTAGTTATGTCCATAATGCCAGTTGGGGCTGCAGTCCCCTTCCGAGCGGGCGTAACGAGAGAATTGGCCTCCTGCTTCACTCTGAATGAATCGGTAGGCCTTTCCTTCTCCCCTCCCTTGGGTAATCCATTTGCTGTCTGTTCCCGATCAGCAAGGCGTTCTGTGCCCCGATTCCCATAGTTTGGCACGCGGGCGAGGTCCTGGAACATAACCAATTGACTCTGCAATTCGCGAACCTGTTGCTCGAGCTCCTCCTCCCGGGATCTGTTTCCGGGGGGTCTCGTGTTTTTGGTCACTTTTTCGTTAACGGGGTCCCCTCCCAGCTGAGGAGTGGGGGCTTGTCCGCGACGTCCATCCAGGGCGTGCACGCCACTGAGCTTCTGCGTTACTCCTGCCTCCACGAGAGCAGTTTCGCGAACGTCTTCGCTTTCTTCCTGTTCATTATTAAGGACAGCGATGGTGCTGACACTATCACCGCTCTCCCCTTCGAATGAAACCGGTCCATCTCTCTCCGGATTGCCTTCCGGAGTGTTCTCGCCGATCGATTCTTCGATCGGATGTTCGCTTCTTGAGTTGTCTCCGTCTGTAGCAGTTATAAAACTGCGTCCTAGATCGGAGCTGGCCAAGTTTGCTACGCCCAGTCCAATTCCAATTTCGCTTTCCAGAACGGCCCCTTCGGAGGCGGCCGCCCCAGAGTTAAGGGGAATCCCCATATTGCCATTATTCCAGGGCACGGTGCTCGCGGTAGACGAGGCGCCGGTGGAATCGTAATTGGCCTGTAGGAATTGGTGGAAAGCTTCAGACATCGTTAGAGTGAATAAAAGCAAGCGCTAGAAATATTAATATTGTTCTCTTCGTTCACTACAATGTGTTATTTAATTAGAATATGAATTTGGTCGTAACAAAACAACTGAAACAGCTAAGAGGGCATACCCCCGCATACACGTCACTCATGTCCATTATCTCGGAGTGCAACTATGCAGATCCTTGTGAAAATAGCACATTTGTACATCCTCGTATACGAATGTGGGGCTAGGGTTAGGTTTAGTGTTAGGGTTAAGGTTTAGGGGGTTAGTGGTGTTAACCCTCCTAAGGGGCGATAACATTACACTACCCCACTAGCCTCGAAAGGAAGGTTAACGGTTGGATATGAATAATGCAGATATTGATGAGTTGTGTGCCCATTAATAATACTTCAGACTGCGTTTTGAATGATCGTTTAGTGTGCGTGTCCTCCAGCCGATAGAATGTTGCTTAAAAGTTAGAATTGCCAATAATTTTTGCGATATTGATTTGTCTGAAAAATTTTCGATTGAAAATTCTTTTGCGCTATAATTTATGTTGATTTCGAAATAATTTACTGCACGCCCTCGCGGTTTTAGTTTGGAATCGAGGTGTGGATGGAAAACGAGACTGAAGTTGGCCAGGACTCGTAAGATAGCCAAAATGTTGGTCTGCTGTTCGTTTGTCGATCGATTAATATAAAAATTGTGTAGGGAAGTTGATAAGTGAAGTCGATTTGTTAAAGAGGTAGTGTGTTTGTAGGTGAATCGATGTTCTATCGAAGGTTGTCTTGCTTCGTGGGATGGAGTTGGTCGTAGGGATATGTGTTGAGTAGATTAAGTAAATTTTTCGCTCGCCATCTTCTTATGGATCCTTGAAAGGACATCTGCCTCCCAGTTTAGTTCACCTCTGATGTGGACTAGGTCGAAACTGAACTCCTGTATCGCCAGGCGCCATCTCATAATCTTCTTGCTTTCCTTAAGCAGCATGAAGGTCAGGTTGCGATGGTCAGTTAGCACCGTGAACTTTCTGTCTAGCAGCTCTACTCGCCATCGAGTAAGCGCTCGGTAGATTGCGTGGCCTTCCTGCTCAATCGTTGGCCAGTTTTGCTGAGTAACGTCGTGAGATCCACTAGCAAACTGGTAGACGAACTTGGTCGGCGCTTGTCCTTCAGCCAATAATTCGTTCGGATCGGTCTGGAACAACATGGCGCCCCATGCCTTGTTCGACGCGTCCGTCGTAACGAATGTGAGATAGTCCTCCCGCAGATGGAACAACGGCGGCACCTGGCGGATCTCCTCTTTGGCGGCCCTAAATTTGTCCAAGTCGCCCTCCTCCCAGTTGATACGTGCTTTAGGCCTGTCCTCCCCCTTGATCTTTGAGTGCATGAAGGCAAATTTGGTCGAAAAGTCCTTGATATGCGCCCTCAGGTAGTTCGCTAGGCCTAAGAACTGCTGAAGCTGCACTTTGGTCTCAGGTAATTCCCACTCTGCAACCTGAAGTTTATGCTTCTCTAATACCTCTACACCTTCTGCTGACACCATTCTTCCCATTAATTTAATTCTTCTGCACAGGAGTCGCGTCTTTGCAGGATTAAGCTTGACGTTGTTCTCAACACACCGTTGTAGAACGTCCTCTAAGTCGGCGCAGAACTCGTCAATGTTCCTCCCCTTAATAGCTATATCATCCAGATAGACTCTGGATTCGCCGAAGATAGCTTCCATCATTTGCTGGCATAGTTCAGGGCTCTGATTTGATCCCATGATCAATCTTTTAAAGCATAATGTTTCCCTCCTTCCGTCGGGCCATGTGATGTCGAATGCTTGCCATTTCCAGAACTCTTCGGCTACTTGTATCTGGAAGAAGAGCGATTTTCCGTCCGTGTTGCCTAGGTAAGTCATCCCTTGTAAGTCCTGTTGTAGCTTTTCGATCCTTGGCATAACACAAGAACCCTTCTCGAATTTATGTTTGTTATGTGGTGCCATGTTTAGAGTGGTTCTATATTTAACTGATCCATCCTCTGTTTTACTTGATTCATCCACCATGTTGACAGGGGCTCTGCTGGTTGTACCTTCCGGCGCTCGTCCCACTATGTCGTTGTCAATGAATTTGAGGACCGAGCTAACAAAAGCCTCATTCTGAGCGGGAGTCATCCGCACTGCGTATGGCTTCAGTGGTGGTGTGGCATTTGCATCTGGTTTTATGCGGAGCTTCACCGGTTCCCTTCTGATCGGCTCTCTTGTCATGGGATCGAAGGCTGTCTTGTATTGGTCTATGATGTCTTGGACTCTTTTCTGCTCGTGTTCTGGGAACTCTTCTTCGACTATCACTTGTTTGTAATCGTCGGTCATGCTCCCCATTCTTTCTACCTCGTCCAACGGAAAAACCTCAATGTCTTCGTGATGCACCCCTGATGTATCCCTTGCCGCCGGGTAGTCCCATCGAAACGTTTCCCCTATTTCCGGAATTTCATTCTCAGGCTCGATTTCCCCAATATGTCGAACTCGTCGTATTAGGCGGATCGGAACCGGGCGCATGAAATGTAACTCCTTGTGCGTCTCGATGTAGTCGTGGAACTGCTCCAGATTCTTGGCTTCTCGGTAGGTGATAAATGAATTATCTTCCTCCTCATATCCTGTCCATTTAACTAGGAACTCCCAATCCGTCTTCAGAGTAGGTTTGCCACCTTTCAGTAGCCTATGACCCACTATCTCCTCTACCTCGAATTTCTTCTCGGTGTCCTGTGTTTTCTTGCGGCCTTTTTGTCCTTCCTTGTGGCGCCCCAGTCCATCCTTGCTCTTGCTCCTGGGCGACGGGCGTACTTCCTCCTCGTTCTTATCTTGCGGTGGTCTGACTTTGTCGATCCTCATGAACGCTAGCTCTGGGTTTTTCTCTAGGTAAGCGTCAAATATTTCCAATCGCGATGCAGATCTGTAGGTGATCCATGAGTTGTGATCTTCATCGTGGCCTACCCACTTCACCTTGAACTCGTAATCTCCTTTCAGATCAGGTCTTCCTCCTACCAGTACCTTATGGTCAACTATTGCCTCTACAGGAAATTCGTTGCGATCTGCTGCGGCGACTATAAGAGGGTCTTTGCAGAACGACGGGTCGTAGTTGTAAGGTGAGATCCATTTAAGATGTGACATAATTTCTTCCTTAGTGACTAAATTGAGTAGTAACACCCCCCCTTTTTCATTAGGTTTCTTGAGTACTCGAAACGGTCCCTCGCCTCGATACACCATCCTGTTTGGTTTGCCCTCCGGCCAGACTCGTATTACGAGCTCCCCTTCCTCGATGGCGATTTGACGGTACTTCCCTTTCTCCATCTCCTTCTCTCTGCGTTTTTCGGATTTGCGATTGTGTTCCTCCTGCGCTCTCCAGACTATACGCAGGACCATTTCCCTTTGTTTGTCCAGCTCTTCCAACCATGTGGAGTTACCTTCTCTTATGGCGGCCAGTATGTCTTTTCTCTCTCCGCCGATACGTCCTGAGTAGTGATCGAATAGTGGCATGACTATCTCTGCTGGTGACAGCCCCCCTCTTTTTGGATCACCCATCAGGTTTTGAAAGGAAACTAAGTCGGGGACTATCCATGGCCACTTGTCTTTAATGTGTGGGCCAATGTCGGTCAAGTGTCTGAGCGCTAAATATCTGTTAGCCTCTCTATATTTTCTTTCTATTTGGGCTTGCTCCTCGTGAAGGTAAGCAATACCAATCTGTATTTCGAGACCCATAAGTTTACAAACTGATTTCACCAGTCGGCCCTTGAATGCTGCTCCCCCGTCCGTTTTCATCCGAGCAATAGCAGGTTCGTTATCCCATGTTTCGCCGAGGATAATGTGATCGGGTACTCCCCATATATTGAAGAATTCGATAATACCCTTAGCCACTTCTAACTCATTGGCTGATCTTATCGCCTTACCTTGAACATGCCTTGATACCCCTTCAACTGCTTCTAGGATATAGCGCATGTCATGTTTGTCGGATTCCGGCATTGGCCCCAATATGTCCATCACGAAGTACGAACCTATGGGCACTACTAAGAGCGGGTCACTATAAGACGGATATAGTGCCTGAATCCGCTGGTTTCGTTTTTGGCATTCCGGACAAAAACGTATAATTTCCCTCACGTCGCTTATAGAGATCTTATCTCTCATATCCGGGAATTTCTTGAATATCCTTCTGAATGTCTCCTGAATGCCAACGTGTGATTGTATATGTATGTTAAGAATAATATCACGTATTTCACCTTTCACATTGCATTCCGTACGCGAGACCCCATTTATGTGTAATTTATGTTCAGAGCATTCTTTATGTCCTAGCTGTTCGAGTAAGATTCCGTTATATTCATCTCTAGATGTACTAATTAAGTCGTTGGATTCTTGAAATTTACCCTCCTTTAGATCCTCGATAATGCTGTTAAGAGTATAATGGCGTTGGTTCTTTTTAATTGTTTCCTCCTCTGTGTTGGACCTGAGTTGCTGCTGCATCATGGCGGTCACGTCCATACCCAACTTGTATTGGTCTCCCAAGCCGATAATAACACCCCCCACTGTTGGTGATATTGCGCATTGAATTGGCACCGGGACATTAAGTCGCACATTGTTGACGGCTATGGTTGTGAACCATATCCCCCCCTTGGTTTGTATAGGTTGGAATTGTACGTCGAGCAATTCTACTGTACTCGGCCTTGGCGTTGATATGTCTTTGAACAACGAGTCGTAGATTTGTGATCCCATAAGAGAATATTGTGCGCCGTTGTCGATATCCGCTTCTATAGAGACTTCCACGCCCTCCTCTGTAAGGATAGTAAGGGTAGCGTTGAGTATAACGTTGGTGGACTTGTTGTCTATGTTGATGACCTCGTCCCATTTATAGTCACTAAGGTCCCATACTCCTATGGGTCGATTTGTTTTACCCCCTCCACTTGAAGTAGTTGTAGTTGTGCCACCGCCGCCTCGTGTTCTTCCTCGTCCCACTACTGGGTGTACCACACTTCTAGAATTTGATGGGTTGTTGTATTCATCCCGGTCATCCTCATGTTCGTCACTCCAGCTTATATCCGGAAAGCCGTAGCCCTCGTGCCAGCGTCGTTTTTTCCCTTTTCGAAGTGCTCCGCCCGCCGCCTTAGCTCCTCTGATTTCCCCTTTATCGTCTTTGTCTACCTGGCCTCCGTCGCTCTCTTCGTCTGATGACTCCTCCTCTGGTAGTAATCTATACTCTTCCGCAATAGTCATGCTATAAACCTCGTCAGCCCAATATCTGCTATTGTATCTATGGCGGCGCAGTTCGGGGCATCTGCTAACTTCAGTATTGGTTCGTAATATTATAGTTCTATGTTGAGCTTCATGTATCAAGCGCCTTTCCCTAAAACTTCTAACCTCATCGCCAAGCTCATTCGTCATCGTTTGTCTTTCCTCGAAGGTGGTCGACATCGCGATTTCGTGCATTCTCTCACGGTCTAGGCGATATTGTTCGTATCCCGGCCTTCTATACTCTGTCAAATTGGAATAATATCTTTTGCTGCCCGGTACCCCAGCCATTCGTGCCTTACCTACTTCATGGATATTAATTGACTCTTCCCGTCCGTATTGTTCTCTTCGTAGTTGACGTAGCTCTCGTTGATACTGGCAGTCACATCCGGGTCTTCGCCTGCCGTACCAGGTTTGATTGCAGTGTCCGCAATGTACCTGGTCGTTCCTATGCGAGCCGTGTATGAACCGTCCATTCCCTCGTGCTATCGTGCAGGATGAGCATCGGCATAAGGTGCCGTATCTATATCCGCATCCACATGTGGTATAGGGGTTACCTTGTGATCTACTTCCACAAAAGCCGCATGTGGCTGAGCAATCCCTTTGTGCCTGAAGTTGAGCTTGTGTCTCAGGGTCGGTGCCTCCTCTCCCCAATATAAGCTCTAGCGCCGTGCGTCGGTTTTCGCCGCACCCTTGGCTCTCATCATCGGATTCGCTGTCGCTCGCATCCATGTGATCGCTATCCGATTCGCTGTTGTCACGCGTTACTTTGGTTGGCCGTGCCCGTTCCCGTTCTTCGTTCAGTACTCTTTCCGCCGCCTCCTCTTCTGGCGTTTGACCGAATTCATTCCACAGACCGAGATGATCAGTATCAGGTTCGTAGGGTTGGGCAGCGAGCCGGCGTCGTCTGATTTGATGATAGATGCAATCGCTATCATCACTATGATCTGACAATGTGCGGTAGTTACCACGTAATTCTTGTTGTATATGGTGCATCCAATCGAAGTGGAAGGGCTCCTCTTCCCCGCTTTCCTCTTTCTCGCTGTCCTGTGCGATGAGTCGTAATAGTATACGATCTTCATCTCGCACGGTGCCGAGCAATCGATCCCATTCTCCTTGTGCTCTTAGTGATGCTCTTGTACGGGGGTTGTAAGATGTCTCCCATGCTAATCGTTCTATTATATAGTATTGCCTCGCGTCATACTCGAAATATTGGGTAACCAATGGCTCCACCGTTTGCTGTATTTCCTGCAGCCGGCTTTGAACATCGCCTGGAAATGTTTCCAATGCGATTGCTTCGTAATCGGTCATTGCGCTGAAGAAGAAGTCTAGCCCTTCTTCTCGTTCATGGAAATTAGAGAAGAAATTGTGTTCGTTCGCGTGTCTTCTGGTAAACCACAAGTGGACTAATTCCACTTGCTCCCTTGGCTGTAACAGGAGAAATCTATCCCTTTCTCTGTCTCTCTCTTCTCCTATAGCTCGAAGTCGGCAATCGCACCCCGGTCGCCTTCTATTCCAACTCCCTCCGCAATCGGCACAATAACTTCTGTCCGCTTCTGGATCAATGTTTGATCCTTCTGCCAGCTGTATTCCGCTGCATGTGCAACTCGGATCCCTGCATCTAAACGCGTGAATAAACGCACATCCGCACTGTGCGTATCTACTATCCCATCGTGTCTCGCATCTTGCGCAGAACACGAAGTCTCTCATCTCGGTAACCTCCTCGCTGTCGCCTCTGTCTCTCTGATTGATTCGGTCGTCATGAGGGTCCCCCGGATCGCTAATAGAAAATATCTCATCGCTGCTGTCGTCCCCATCCTCCTTCTCTTCTCCTTCTTCTTGTTGTGAGTTTCGTGATGCCGCCTCTGTATCCGGTCTCGTCGGTTCTTGGTTCCGCCCCGATAGCTCGACCTGCCCCGATAGCTCGACCCTCATATCCTGTTCACCAGGGTGAGCTTCCCTACCGTCTTCGTCGTCAGAGTCGGAATCGGAAGTGTCCTCTATCGTCGATGGCATATCGTTGTCGTCTTCATCATCGCTCACAGGTATATCCTCGTGCTCCGTGTCGTTTCCTGTTGGTGCAACGACACTAAGGGTCCCTCGTTCCTGTTGGAGCGCCTGTTCTATCGTATCTAGCGTTATCGAGCCGATTATTGTTGTAAGATCGCGTGTGTTATCGTCATTAACGACAACAGTTTCGGCGGCTCCACTCTCGTAGTAGTATCTCGGCTCGTCCGGATGTATAGGGCCATTCCTTGTCAAGATATTCCTTATTACGCGACATCTTCCGTTGTACAGGCGAAAGTCGAATCTTATTTCTTCCATCTCGAAATCGAGCAAGTTGTAAAAGTCGGTGCTTATCGGATGGTCGTATCGTCTCACCCTTCGTTGCTCATCTGTGGGTGTATGTTCCTGCGTAGCCCAATATAGGGTGTTCCTTGAATGCCCCCTCGCCATCGGAGCCGATGATAGGTAATCATAGATATCATTGTAGAAGTCGCTCTCGATGAACGCTTCTCTCATTTCGTAATCATCACCTAGCTCTTCTTCCATACGGTGAACCATCATTTTCATGGAGGCAATCCAGTTCAGTCGATACTGTGCAACCTGCGTTGCGTAAAGTCGTCTAACCTCGACTGACTCGTTTCTTCTCGCTATTAAACCTTCATAGAATCCTTCAGCTTGTTCGGAATATCCCCATTCGTGTCCTTGTTCGGCCCATCTCGTGGGTGATAGGAACCCGAAGATCGTCTCACTATCTCTTTCCATACTTGCCCACTCCTTGTTCCATACGTTTGGGTCGTTACTGATAGCTTCCGTCGTGTCAGTGGTCAGATATCCCATGTGCATGGCTGCCAAAGGACGAAAAACGTCATCTAGTAAGCAGCTGCATTGTGGACGTCGCTCACTCCAACGTCCATCGCACCTGACACAGTATGTGCAATCCGTAATGAAACTACCCTTGCATATCGCAGTGCAACCGCAATCCGTTCCGTGTACTTGTGCGCAAACTATTGCCAAACGTAGCGAGCAATTGCACTTGGTGAATCTGCTTCCCCAAAATATAGTATCGCATCTGCCACAGTAAGCATAATGGTCGTCATGCCTCCCTCGGGTCATTCTCCTATTTCTCCCTACTGCCCCATGAGGGGACATATGCGTTCTCGTGTTAATCGCATCGGACCACATGTTACTTAGTCCGGTTTCACTTGAGTGACTATTGGTGTTACTACTACCCCCCTGAGGTCGATCTTCCTCTCCTGTCTGTACGTCCGCTGCGCATACCTCCATAACCAAAGGAGATATTGTAGACTCCGCTTTCTTAACTTCATTCAACGCCAATACACCTGCCGTCTTGTTGTCACCACACATATAATTTTGATCCATTTTTATGATTTTTGATTTTGTTTCTAGTCTATCTACGTCCTCATCACTGCTATAATCACCATGTACTTGTTTCTGATAGGATTTACGTGAGAAGTGCGGCCTATCTACTAGCACTCCTCTTTCTCAGTTCTTGTTCGGGGCTTTGTTGACTCGTGTCACAAACTCCTCGCTTGAAGCGGTCGGTATGCCTAAGACAATGTCTCTGAAAGATGGTCGTTCACTTCCGAAAGTGGGCATGCCTCCTCCAAAGGCGGGTTGGCTCTTTCCTATGGAGACTCTGTTAACGCGTCGAGCATCACTGCGTTGGCCGCGTTGCAACTCACTTTCTTTTTCTGTCTTAACCCCGCCTGCCGTCTTCTGTTTGTCTCCCCAGTGCACTGACGACCGTTCCTCCGTAGGTCTACTATCACGTCTTCCCCCTCTATCCGTGTAATTAAAATCCGGAGCTTTATTAGGTCCCATCTTGCTTGCTTCTCTTCCTTGGTCTTGGGACGGAACGTATGTACGTTTCTGTTGCCAGCTTCGGATGTCTTCCAGAGGGGGAACTCTTTGCGCACCGTTACCCATCGTCGCGTCCCGGTCACTGCGCTCTAGTTTAGGCGGGTATTGCGATGCGCCTCTAGGTTGCTGGAGAGGCGGAGTAGGGATGCCAATTGCTTTCCAATTATTCTCTCCTTTGTAACCCGCATTTGGAGTATGTGCGTATCCTTGGGTCTGGTAGGAGGTCTGTTGCGCGTACGGCCCCAAGTATCCTTTGTTGCCTTGAGGTAGTGCACGTGGTTGTGCGTGTTGATGGCCCCCGCCACTGGCAGGTCGTGTCATCTGCCCTCCTTCGTTGGATGATTTCCGCTCCGAGGGTGTAGACGTCTTGTCGCTCTCCGTTCCCTTGGCTTTACGAATAGTCCAACCCAGTTCTTCCGCTTTCTTGGCGAGGTCGTTGATCTCCTTTCCCCTCGCTCGCAGCTCCCGGATCACACTTTTGAATGATTCGAATGGTGTATGCCCAAGGATTTCACGTAGCTCCTCGTCCCTCTTAAGTCCAATAACGAGTGGAATCACCCAATCCTTCTCCCTTAAGTCCTTTGAGACGTCTCGCATGTGATCCATTTTGGTGATCTCGTATATCACCAATTCAAGATGCGCTAAGAGGTCCTTTTTAGGCACCTGGCTTAACTGAAGCGGCTCCGCCATTTGTCTTGCCTTATACCCCATTTCTCTTGGCGTCTTAATCCTGAGTTTTTTTGTCAAAGCATCGAGGATGTCATTGTGATCTTTGGGAGTTTCAGCCCGTTTGAATGAACCCTCTGCCAGTTCAAGAACTTCCTCCCAGGCTCGGACCTTGGCCCATTGCCCTTCGAGGCATCGGTTAATGTCCATCTTGTTGTGGGACAGAGCCCAGTCCTTATAGGTCTTGCGAAAAGCTTCCACCGCCTCATCGGTTTGGTTACACTCGGGTATCGATAGTACCTTTTGACTGTTGATGTCCGCCGTGTACTGAACCACGGTCGCGACGCTATCTTCGGGGATACGGTAGTCCTGGCTGATGCTATCCTTACCCTTACTGTACCTCCTTTTCCTGTCTTGTCTCTCCGCTTCGCTCTCGGAAGATGAGGAGCTATCCGTGACCTCCAGCTCCCCCCTGGTCTTTTTATCTCCTCTGCCTTTTGACTTCCTCCGATTTTTGTCGTCCTTACCCTTCAGCCTGCTCTCCAGGTCGTGTACTTTGGCCGCCAGGTCTGCCCATGCTGTCGCATCTTCCCTGTTCTTACCACCTTCCACCTTTTCCCTGTTCCTACCACCTTCCTTCTCAGCGTAGGTCGGGCTTTCTAGGATGTCAGCAAGTTCCTCGCGGTGTATCTCCTCGTCCTCACTACTTGATGATTCTGCCACTGCCGTTACTGCTTCTCTCTTTCGCTCTACCCCCCTCTGAGACCATTCGTCCATCGCTGCTCCCTTCCTGTTCCAACCTTGCTCTAAGGCCTTTCTTCTCAAGGCCGAGATGCCTTCCTTCCATCTTTTTCTCTCGTCCGGACTCATTCTATAATAATGAGTCCATTTCACATGTAGGTCTTTGCATCTTCCGACCCCTATAGCCTCATCGTCCGGTGTTAGACCATCATTCACAGTCTGACGGCCCTCGGTCACATGGTAAAACGCGTCATCCTCGGTCCAACTGGAGAATATGTCCAACCCCTCTTCTATTGACTGATGGTATCGAAAGGCTTCGACCTCGTCCTTCCTTGCTTCTACCCTTGCCCGCTCTGCCTCTCTTATCTTTCTTCCACTATCCTGTCGCTCCTGTATCCAATCTTGCCTGACGCACAGATATCTTAGCTCCTGCACTGCCTTAGCCCATCTCACCTCGAGATATGGCCGTAGCTCCTCCTTCCTCTCCTTCCTCCATGAAACGAGACGGTGGCTCTCCTTCCATAGCCTATTTCTCTTTCGATAGGATTCGTAGACTTGGACCTCATCCTGCATAGAGGGTAGGAGGTCCATCGCGGATACTCTCGTCGTCCGCTGATCTCCTGGATGCAGGTACTGGTCGTACCCTCTCCTGCTCAACTGGTGCTCGACGTCGAGGAGGCGACGCTCATGATAAGTCAT
>Ga0114968_10003193_pt1 | contig 12337 bp, 4 predicted proteins | sample M_130807_EF_Meta_FD_87020 | JGI IMG/M metagenome (GOLD analysis project Ga0114968, IMG submission 87020) | Freshwater microbial communities from Lake Montjoie, Canada to study carbon cycling - M_130807_EF_MetaG | ecosystem: Environmental > Aquatic > Freshwater > Lake | place: Lake Montjoie... | reverse complement strand
GCTAAATCATCATAAACTTTTTGAATGAACCAATTTAAATCTTCATCATACTTATCCCTTTTTTCATTTTTCTTAAAAGTCCAATATATGTTATCCTCAACTTTAATTTCTAAAATATCAAAGTCTGGATAAAGATTATTAACAGTGTCAAACCCTACGATTAATGTAGGTAATCCATGGATAATATTATCCATGGATTCTACAATATTAAATTGTTCAGATATGTCTATCTTATTACTTGTAACTATATTTGCAATCTTCATATTACAAATGTACAAAATAATTTGGTTATTTACAAATCATCTATTTTATCAAAAAATTGTTTAAAGAATTTTAACGGTATGTCTATATGTTTATCATTAACTGGGAAAATATAATTTTTATTTTTATAGTAATCAGAATTTTTATCTGTTTTACCTTTCTTGATTTTTAATAATCTATCGCCAATTGTTTTATATTTTCCAGTCCATGCACTAGGGTTTAACATTATTCTAATATTATCACCCCATTGTTTAGATGCATAATTTGTTAATTCAGCTTCACTAGTTGACGGGTCAATTAACCCAACAAATTTAAATTCATTACTTAATGTGTATGGCCATACTTTAGGTCCACCACCAGAAAAACCAAATAATCCAATAAAATTATAATCTGGGTTTTCTGATTTTATTTTTTGAACACTTTTACCATTATACTCTTCAAAAATTATTTTGTAATTAACAATGTTAGTTGATAAACCAGCAGCTTCCCATTGTTCTTTTACATATTTAGCACCATATTGGTCAATACCACCATAAACAATTATACCTTTTTTACTAGAATTATTAACTGCTTTATCTGGTGTTGACTTTTCATTTTTATCTGAACCTTCTTTTGGTTTCCATATATTGTTACCAGATATTTTACTTGAATTTAATATTTGAGCAACATATGAATTACTAGGTATACCATAACTTTTAGCACATCCAGTTGGTCCTTTAACCCATATACATAAATCTCCACCTTTTTTCTGTAATTTTAAAGCTACATTCAACGCTGCTGTTTTATCAGCCATTCCATCTTTAAATGCTTTAACTAGGTTTGGATAAAGGCCATTTGTTAAAGTTTTATATGTTGCATCAAGTCCGTCTGCTTCTGTTTTATAATTTTTAACTCCCTTATCATTATAGTTAGTAGCACCTTTCTTTTTTTGCGTTGAGTTAAAAGGATTCCATGTTGCTTTAGCACCTTCAGCTTGTCTAAAAGCTTTAAGGAAAAGTAAATTACCATCTGTTTCTGGTGCACCTAATTTTTGTAATAATTTTTTAAAGAAACTAAGTGTTTCGGCATCACTAGTTTGAACAGCACCTTTAATTGAACCACCTTCTTCAGTACCATCACCTTTAACTTTAACCCCTTTACAACTATTTTTATCGAACACATTTTCACTACAATCACTTTTCTTAGGGTTTTTAACAATAGGGTCATATTTAGCATCATCTGGTACTGGAATTACATAACCACCAACTACTTTAGGGCTTGCTTTTACAAGACACATTGCTGATGTACCATGATATTCCCAGTGCCATACTTCTTGATACTTAAAACCATCTCTGGCCCAACTTGGATTAATAAACCCGTATTTATAAGAGTTATCATATAACCATTTCAAAGCTGGGTTTTTATCAAATTTAAATTCATCATCTGAACTACCACTACTTTTAATTGTAAATGGTTGTTTACCACTTTTATCATTCCATCCCCAGTCTATAGCTAATCCCCATCCATGGTATGATTTACCAGCTGATGCTGCTATTTTACCATTTTTACCAGCTTTAATTGCTGCTTGTGAAGCATAACTTCTATACGTAGAACCAATATGTCCAAAATACCCAGCAGAATTCTTTTTGAAACCTTCTTTTACCATCCAGTCACCAAAATCATTAAGCATTTTATCAAAAGCTACCGCACCTTCGGCAATTATATAATCTGGGTTTGCTGTAACGTTAAAGTATTTTTTACTACCTCCAGTTAATTTTTTAGTGGTAACACAACCATAAGTTTTACCTTCATCAATTTTACCATTTTCAATACCATTTTCAATTAATGTTGCTACTATTGGTTCATAAGTACCGCTGACTCTTTTGCCACCGCCTCCGCTACCGCCTCCATTTTCGGAGTTTGAAAAATCAGAATTATCAATTAAATTCATGTAAACTTCTTTAGCGGTTACCAATGGTGTTTTTGTATATTTAATTCTAACACCTTTGAATTTAGTTTTCATTGAGTTTGGAACGATGGAATGTGAAACAGATGTAATCATATATGCTCCATGGAACATAGGTATATTATCTAATTGAAAATACATCATTGGTTGAATCATGGCATTACCCATCATTTCAATTTCAGCAGTATAACTTCTGACAGCATAAACGTTATATATGTTTTGACCCATATAACTTTTATTATTTTCTCTACCTTTTTGTGCTATATCATCTTGTATTTGCAACGATTCATCAGTTTCAGTAAATTCACTTTGGTCTAATGTAATATCTTTAAAAAGGTTTTGGTTTTGTTGACTATATTTAACCGAAAAGGCTCCAATAGGTTCTTCGTAATCAGCATTAACTTCAGATGTGAAATCTTCTGGTATACTAGGGTCAATATTGCCTTTATCACATCTTAAATCAAAACCATCATCTTTATATTCGTTGTCGTAATAATCTAAGTGTTGTGAACTTTGACCAGCATACACACAAACAAACGAAGGACCACATGTACCATTTTTAACTCTATCTGTAGAGTAATTATAAGGTTTAAATATTGATTCTAAATTTTCTTTGTCATTAAAATTAATAAAATTAGGTAACGGAATAAATTCAAAGTTGTTTGAAGCTAAAATTGATGTGATGGCTTCGTATGAACTCATATTTGTATTATTACCTATCCATTCATTAATTGGTGTTGGGTCAATATATAATAAATCACCAATATCACTAAAAGCTCTGCTGACAAATCTAAAACTATCAATTAGTCTAGCTCTGTTGTTACCATATTTTTTAGCTAAGAAACCATCAACAACACTTCTAGAACCACATTGAAATAATAAATCGTCAACGTTATTAGCACCAGCTAACCATTTATCATAAATATTTTTACATGTTCTATATAAACCTAATTTAATTTCATCTTTATTACTTGTTCCAAATATTGTGTTGTCTAATCTTTTATCTTCTTTAGCTTTATTAAAACTATCTTCATTTGATTTATACACCTCTACAACTTGGTCTAAATATGTTTTTAAACGACTTTGCTCTACTTTAACAATAGCACGTTCAGTATCACCACCGCCATCACTAGACCATATTTTATAATTATTATTTAAAATAATTACTTCTTCTTTAAGTGCTTTTATTAATTTATCAGTTGCGTCACATTTGTCATTTAATGTTAACCATATTTGTCCATCAGATTGATTGAGAGCAAAAATATAATAATTCTTTTTTATAATATCACCATTGACATCATTTTTACTAAATATTTTATTATAAGTAGGGTCATTATCTTTTAAATCTTTTACTAAAGCTCTAAATCCAGCAGATTGGTCATTATTATTTGTTGTATCGTAAATTTCTAATTCTGTTCTTAACGAAGGCCAGTCTGTTGGTTCGTTACCAGTAACAAAATCTAAAAAAACTTTTATAAATTCATTTTTAACTTGTATAGGTAATCTATTAATTACATCATTATCTTCAATATTTCTTTGCGGATTATTACCTAAAGAAAAAGGAAAATATTCACTTCTTTTATAACAAGGTGCACCAATCAATGTAGACGCTATACCAAGTCCACAATCATAATCACCCCAATATATAGGGTCTTTGCTGCCAGAGCCACCACCAACTATTTTACCGTCTTCAATCACTGGGAGTCTTGTTGAATTTCTCCATATGACACTACCAACATACGCACACCATAGTCTAGGTGCATGTATAACACCACCTTTATATCTAAATGTATTTATTATTGCTGGTGAACCAAAAGGATTGTCACCAGTAACATTAAAAGGTAATGAATGCAAAAAAGCCATAGCTCTAGCTTGTTTTTGACAATTAATGACAAACTTACCTTTATTATCAAATATTTTTGAATGATATAAATCATAATAAAAATAAGAACCAAATAAAGATTTTGATTCATTATTCTTACCTACGGTAATATAAGGATAAGTTATGTTGTCATTATCTGATGCTAAAAAAGTTCTGTTCTTACCTACACCTTCATGTAAATTAGTTCCATCTTTAGATGTATTAATATAGTTTGCTGGCTCTGTATTTACAGTGTGTATTTTTTCGCTTTCATTTTTAACAAAGCTACTATCCGAACTTGTTGAACCATCCTTACCATTAATAATTTTATACGTACTTTCTTTAGTATAGGCTAACCCTACCCAACGTTCCGATAAATTAGCACCTAGATTTTTAGAATCAATAAAAGTAGTTTTATAAAATACATATTTAAATGTATTTTCAATTGGAATATTATCGTTATTAAAATTCATATTAACATACTCTTGAATGCCGTATTGACTACCTAAAGAGTTAAAACCAGCAGCTTGAGCGTCTGAAGAATTTGTAATTTCGTCTTTTTTTAATGCTTCATAATTAATAATATTTTCACCAATAATTTCTGAAGGTAATTGACCAGCAGTTATGTCTTCTTTTTTTATTATTTTTAAATAAACACCACCATCATCTTCCTTATAAAAACTTTTATTTTTTATACTGGCACTACTGTAGTTAGTTAAATAAATATAACCTTCATCAGCTTTATTTTCTCTTAAAACTTTAACAATTTTTTTTGGTTCCTTATCAAACCCATCATTAGGGTTACCCCAACCTTCATCAATAAAACCTTTATTAACTGGTATTACTCTTATATCTGTTTGGTCATATAAATAATTATATTCATAGGAGCCACCAACGTCCTTTAAAACTGGTCTAATCCTACTATTCACAATTGCTTGTGTTTGAAGAATTGTGTCTACTGTTTTTTGTGTTAACTCTCTTTTAATTTTTTTATCTTCAGTATCTTCAATATCTCTAATAATAGCTTCAGCTTCAATTTTAGCCATCGCTTTTATCTCGTCTTCACTTAATGCAAGGAAGTTATTTGTGTAACCTAAAAAAGTTATTGCTCTTATTAACATAACAGCGTTTACTTCATCGGCTGTCTTTGGTTTGAATCTAGTGTATGGTTTTTGGTCTGAAAAATCTTTTAAATCCATTGGGTTAACAGCAAACCATGCGTCTATAGTTTGGTTATTTAAATTAGCGTCATTTTCTTCTTGTTTTTGTTGTGACTTTTGAAACCCTATATATAATTCGTCAATAAAAACAAGTTCATCAATGTTTGAAACATTTTCAATAGCACTTGATGCACCTAAATATTTTTCAACATACGCTTTTTTATCAACATCATACTCTTGATACGCTGGCCATGGTAAATAATCGTTAGCTGATAAGAATCTACCTTTTACATCACTATTTTTAGAACCACTACCTTCAAGTTTAAAAGCTTTTTTTAATTCATTTGTTCTTTCTGTATGAGAACCAGTAGCTTGTGCAACTAAAAAAATACATTCAGATAGTACCTCAATTGCTGCTGTAAAACATTCAATCATTGGTCTTGCTGTTGGTTCAAAACCTAAAGTTGATTTTACAGCATCTTTATATGATTCTGCTAATGCAGATTTTTCTGATTTTTGTTTGTCTATTGCGTTATCTTTTTTATATTTAAGAATTTGTTTTAATAAACGCATATCAATGACATCAATAACTTCATTATTACTTAATGAAGTGTGATATTTACTTAAACAATCTTTTAAATCATTTAACGTATCATCATTTGTTGTATAATTACCAAAATAAGAAATTAAATCAGTAGTTGTGGCATTATTAAGTTTATCTAACGTTAACCCTTTATAAACTCTATTACCATCTCCAGACGTGTCATATTTGAACACCCAGTTAGCAGTAACTATCTTTTTATCTGATTTTTCGTTAAATTTTAAAACTAAACTTTCTTCATCGTCTTTATTATAAACTTTTTTTTGATATTCTTCTTCTATTTTACTTTTTTGAAAATCTTTGTTAATATCATCTTTTTTCAAAACAATAAAGTCAAAAACTGTTTTATTCACAGCATCTTTATCAATGTTACTACCTAATGTATCCATTTGGCCAGATATATCATCTATAATATCAATCGATTCTGAAGCTTCTTGATAACCACCACCCTCTTCTTTATTAACATCAGTTATTTCTCCGTTAATTTTACTTATTTGAGTGGCTAATTCGTTCAATGTTGGAACTGGGTCAGCTTTACCTTCATTATAAACAGCGTATCTTTCTTTACCTAATGTCGTCTCACCTACTGCTTTTAAATAACCTAATAACATATCAGATAGCATAGCATAAGTATAACCAACAAAGTTTGCTGTTATTTCAAAATTACCAGTTTTAGAGTTAAATTTTGAATTAAACTTATACATGTGAAGACAGTATTTTACTGGAAGACCATAAAACCCTTTAATTTCTAATTCAAATAATGGGTATGGTAATTGGAAAAAAGTTGTATATTTACTTTCAGAATTTTTTATTCTGTATTCATTTTGAAAAATAGAACTACCTCTAACATCAACAAAATTAATTGTAATTAATGGTGCGTAAGATGAGTTAAATTCAATGTCAATACTTGTAATACCCAACGTTTCTTCATTCACACCATCAACATTAGATGTAATTAAATCAGTATATGCTGTAGTTAAATGTCTTTTACCATCACCAGTAATGTCACTACCTTCAATAAAATTAACTTTTAATGTTTTGCTAGTTTGTGCATACACATTTACATCATCAATTTTATCACCTTTGGTTAGTACCGTTCTACCTTTCTTAAAAGAAGTTAAAGCAACCGATATGTTTAAATCTTCCAATGCAACTGGAACGTTATCACTTGAATCGAAACCATTGAAATCATTAGGGTCAACAATTTTCACCCTACCAGAACTACAACCTATACTATTTGTTTTTGTACTCATTATTATTATCCGTATAACTGTTTATATTTATTTATTTGTTCACTATATCTTTGAACAGCATTTTCATATGGGTAAGGCACTTTTATTAGCGTCATATCTGGAATGTTAAACTCCAAACCACCAAATTGTGGATTTGCTGCTAATATTAACCACCCTCCCCAAGGATTATTATAAAACATATTACTCAATTTGTCAAGTCTTGTTGTACCTTGTTTGTAAACATAAGACAAATCTGTGTCTGCATCTGGTAGTTTTAACCCAGGTATTGGTTTGATTTTACCATCTTCTCTGAAAGGTAAATACCTATCTACATATCTAGCCATAATTAATTAATTATTTATTTTTTATAATTTTTTGCTACGGAAGTTAGCTTTAAACGTGCCTGGTGTTTTAAAACCATCCATATCATCAAATTGTAATTCATAACGATAAACATGTTCTTTAGCGTCATTATAGAAAAAAGTATCAAAATATATAGTCACATTCATACTTAATGATGTACCTTCTTTACCAACTGTAATGACATCACCAAACCCAAAAGGTATATTATCAAAAGAATAAGCTACTAATTTAGCTGTATACTCTTTTGATAACTCACTTGACGTTGTTATATTTAAATTATAAATACCATTAAGTGTTCTATCTCCAGTACCAGTATACCCTTTTTCTTCAATGTTATCTATTTTCATTGTAATGCTTTGTAGTTTTTCAATATCGTTTTGCGTTTCATCTGGTTCTTCTGGTTTACCCCAAAAATCATCATCAAAAGGACCACCAATTTCATTACCATTTTCATCTTTTTCATATTTATCACCAATATTTTCAACTACCGTTTCAGAATCTGATTCACCATAACCTTTTGTTACACCCATTTCTAAACTAAATTCGCCACCTTCATTCTTAATAATATCAGCTCTTTTATCATAAACGTGTGTATTCGCAAAGAAATTAAATGAAACAGCGTTTTGTAATCTACTAATTGGACCATACAAAGATTCACCACCAATAAATTTAAATGACATATTAACATTTGCTATCATTGGCTGCACACCAATACCTTCTGGGTTTAAATCCCAAACCAAAGGTTCGTAATCAAATGAAATATTATCTATGATTATTTTAGTGTGATAAAAGTCACCAATTCTTAAAATACATACTGGGGCTCTACCAAATGCTAAGTTATCAGCACCTTTGTTTTCTAATGTAGGTCCTTGTCTTGTACATTGTAATAAAAATGTTAACCTAGAATTTAATCCTTCTGGCGTTGTTGAATGGAATGAAGGGTGGAAGTATCTAATTTTATCTCTAATTTTATCAAAAATAAACCTATCACCTCTTTCTAAATATTCAAAAAACTTACTTTCATTATAGAACTTATTCCTAACCGTTTTTGTTATTCTTTGGTCTTGGTATTTAATTTTATCTGGAACATCTGGAACTTCTGCATCTGCTGCTGCTTGGTCAAATGTAAATTTAATATCAACAAAACGGTCCAGTTTACAACCTTGATTGTCAACTGGACATGCAATACGTCTTTCATCTTTTTTAATGGTTTTAGGACATATGTAGCAACCAGTAGCCGATACTTTTACTTTAACTTTTTTAGTTACGCCTTTATAAACATAACTTATAGTTTCACTTCCAGTTGGTTGAATTTCTTTACTCTTACTTAATTTTGCTGTAAATTTTTTAGCTATTTGGTCGTCAGTCAACCCTAAATTTTTACCAACATTTTCAACCAATAAATTTTTTATATATGTTGCTCTATCTTTAGCTAATTTAGCGTTAGGTGTATTTTCACCTTGGTCACTAGCATAACCAATAACAGCTACTTTACAATGTTTACATTTTTGTGTTAAATGCTCTGTTAATGCTTGGTAATAAGTAACACCCCCATTTTCACTAAAATAACCTTTATATTCTTTATCCATAAGTGTTACCTTAACAGCATTTTCTCCTCCATTATTTGTTCCAAAATTATTTCTATCTTCCCAATACGAGGTAGATGTATATTTACCTCTATAGTTACCAATACCACAATCTTTACCATCTGGGTTTGTGGTATAATCTATAGGTGTACCGTTACATTTACCATTTTCATAATTAGCAAAATCACCATCAAAATTAGCGTTATCATTTGGGAAGTATACTTTCATTAATGTTGGTTCTTCTTCTTTTTCAGCTGGTGGTTTTTGTATTTTTTCTCTGTGTTCTTTAGTTGTAAAACTAACACTTTCACTTACAGTAAATTTATCAGTCCATACACTATCTGGTTCAATACAACCAGCCATAAATGATGCTATATAATTATCATCTGGACCATCTAAACCTCTAAACGTATTCATATATGATGAATGGTCAACTACTATTTTAAAAGATAACTGGCCGCTTCTTTCGGTGTTATTATATGTATAAATTGATTCACCACGACCAATAAATTTATTAGATTCCCATTCAACTGATGAACTTTCACTAAAATTAATATCATAAGGTGGGAACCACATTATTCTACCTCTTTTTCCACCTATTAAATCACCTGGTCCTTGTTCACTTTTAGGTAAGTTATTTCGTTCATCATGCCATGCTAAATTTTCAATAGAAAACATGAATTTTTTAACATCTTCTTTATAAGAAGTTATGTTATCAGTTGTGTATGGTGCAATTTTAACATGACCACTATCTTCTAATACTGAATTTTCAGTATAATATCTATAAGGTACTGAATTTTCACCATCACTAGTATAAAGAGCGTGAGACCTAATTTTATTATAACCATAGGCATATCTATTGTAAGTTGTCCATGCACGACAGTAAACAAATTCTGGTTCTACATCTTTAACTGCTTTATATCTACCAGTTGATTTGTTATACATGTCTTCAGTTAAAACAGCACTACCTTTAGAAATACCACCACCATTTGCGGTTGTAGTCTGATTTGACGTTACTGTTAAATCACCTTCTCTTGAAACTAATGTTTTCATACCATTAGAATCAAATAAAATTTGTGTTTTTCTTAATATGTTTTTATTTGTACCTTCAAAAGGTTCTACTTTAAAACCAGCACCATAAGTATACGCATCCCATTTAGTATTAGTTAAACCACCTCCATTTGTTACCCAAGAATGTTTAAGAGAGTTAGTTAATGTACCATCTACTTGTTCATAATTATCAATCCCTTTTGATGTAAAATCAACAAATCCAGCACTTTCAATTGATTTTCTATCATAATTTAGTGTAGGTATAGCATATTTATTACCTTTACCGCTTCCGTCATCAGTATTAAATAAATTAATTATTAACCCTTCTTGGGAGTATGCATATATTGAAGAATCAATTCTTTCATCTGGGTCTTCATTGTCTTTTAAATAACCTGGGTTGTAACCAGTTCTAAATTGATTTTTTGAACCTTCAAAATTACTAGGTTTATCATAATCAGCAGTACCGTTTACGTTGGCGTTCATATTTTCTAGTAAAGCAAATAATTGACCTTTACCAGTATTTAAAAGTAATTTATTAGCTCTACTTACATTATCAATAAGACCACTTTCGGCTTGAAAAATCGACCCCTCATCGTCCATATAACTTCTAGGTAAGGAAAACCCTAAGATTGTTGCAGCAGCATCTAAAACACGAGTAAAACCACCTTTAGGTATCGTTATCTTATAACTTGGTCTAAAACCAGCAAAGCCCTTTCCTTTTAATAAACTATAAATGTTTTCTTTTAAGTTTAATCCACCTAAAATTGATTCTTGAACATTGAATGCTGCATTGTTTGTTAATGCTAATAATAATTGTTGTCCACCTATTTTTCCTAATTTTGTATCTTCAATAACACCAGTTGCACCTAACACTCTGCCAGCCAAAGATGACCTAACATCATAATTACTAACAATACCTTTAGGTGTGAAACCAACACCTTGTCCAGTAACTAAACTACCAATTATATCAGCAGTTTGTGTTGACCCACCGCCACCACCAGCAAACAATAAATTACCTTTATCATCAATATAACCTTTAATTTGTTTTGTAGGGTCTAATGAAGGCGGTTCGGTAGTTATAAACGGTGACACATCAACTTGTTTTGAAGGGTCAGAATAAATGTTTTTAAACACATTATCATTTACGTAACTAGCAACACTAGTTTTACTTAATAACCCATATTTATCAATAGTTGTATCTGGAAATTTAGGATATTGACCCCAAGCTTGATAATCTGTTGTATTGACATTACCGAAATCAACAAACTTTTGAATAGCAACATAAGGAAGTATGTCGTAAGGTTTTTGTGTGTTAGGTGTTTGAGTATCAGATTTAAATGTATTTGAAAAAGTAATTTCAGTTTTTTTAGCAATACCATATGCGACAATATCAATTAATTTAATTGGTGTTGAATTATATAATTCGGTTACTGGTTCACCAATTTTAACCGTTGACGGTGCTTTTTTTAACGCATCTGGATATTTTGGTGCTAAGTTTAGTACCAATAACCAGTCACGAATATTTACTGGATTAGTAGCCATAACACTGTTTATTGTGTTTTTGTTAACAACTGAAGCTGGCGAAGTATTATACGTAGGATATAAAGGCATAGTAACAATATTTTATTATATAAATACTATAATAATTAAAAATTATGAAAAATAAATGAAAAAAGGGTATCAAATACTGATACCCTTTAATTATTTTTAAACTTAAATTAATTAAGATAATTTCTTTAATTCATCTCTTAATTTAATTGCTTCTTCAAAGTTTTGAGTTGAAATAGCATAATTTAATTTTTCTTGTTTTTCATTATAAGTTTCAATGTTATTCTTATAGTTTTTAATCTTATCTCTTAACTTAACTGCTGCTTCAAAGTTTTCAGTTGAAATAGCCGTTTTTAACTCTTCTTCTAACTTTGTTAATCCATTTGAAGTTTCAGTTGATGTAGTTGTTGTAGGGAACCAATTATTAGTAAAATCAGTTGTTGATGAAACATAAGAAGTTGAAGTATAAGTACCGTCATTTGATGTAAAAGTAGTTTTATACCATTTTGAACCATCTTCATTAACACCACTTTCGTTTTTAGTTGAACCTATTGAAGGTGTTAATTTATTTGTTATTTGATTATAAAATGATTCATATTTTTCTTTATCTCCAAATAAAGAATCAAATAAATTAAATAAAGGTTGTTTTTTATTAAAATTCATAGTAAATTAATTAATTAAATTATTTATTATATTATTATTTATATATTAATATTTATATTATTTATAT
>Ga0114968_10003188_pt1 | contig 12352 bp, 23 predicted proteins | sample M_130807_EF_Meta_FD_87020 | JGI IMG/M metagenome (GOLD analysis project Ga0114968, IMG submission 87020) | Freshwater microbial communities from Lake Montjoie, Canada to study carbon cycling - M_130807_EF_MetaG | ecosystem: Environmental > Aquatic > Freshwater > Lake | place: Lake Montjoie... | reverse complement strand
AGTATTAATAATCTTTATAGCATTATCAGGTCTTTTATAATTTAGCATTATTAATGAAAACATTATATTAGTACGGTATATTTAAAAAAGCTTTCTAATTTAAATCTTCTCATAGATATAAAAATCACTTGGAGATGTTACATTATTATTATGTCCAATAGGGTTCTGTGGAAATTTATTAGGTATATGCTTAATTAACTTGAACGTTTTAAAAGTATTTTCAATGTAATCTGTAAATTTTCTGAATTTAACATGTACTGTATGATTTTTATTCTCATCTCTAGCATATATAATTACATATTTATTAGAACTATCAAATAACGATTGTATATAACTAAAATATATAGTTTCTTCAATAAGATGATAAATAACATCACAAGATAAAACCAAGTCAGCCTTAGTATCTTTATCAAATTCACTGGCTAAGAAAAACTGTTTATTTGTATCATTCTTAAAAATATCTTTACACTTTCGTATTATAGTCGGACTTACATCTATACCATAATAAATTAACCCAGATGTATTTAGTAATGTTAATTGGTTGCCATCTCCAACACCGTAGTCAATGATTGATTGTATATTGTTACGCTCTATAAATTCATTAATTACAGAAGCCTTGAATTTAGCAAGGGCATTGTAGGAACCTGCCCCTGAATTACCTCCAGTCCTGTATCTATCTTCCCAGAATTTACTCGAGTTGAACATTCTACAATAGATAACTATATTTTCTGTATTATTCTATGTAAATAGGTAGTTGTTTTTATAATATCTGTAATTTCTTTGTATTTACCAGATGAAAGTATACGATTAACATGATTATTAATATGTTTTGCATTTGTATCATCTATAATTATTAATCCCCCTTTTTTTACAAGCATATCTGAATGTTTAATATCATTTAATATACATTCTTCAGAATGCCCTCCATCTAGATGTACTACATCATATGTTTCCATTAATGATGAATGTAAATTTATCCATTCTGGCATTGTTTTTATTGAATTACCTTTTACAAATTCAAATGATACGCTGGGAAATTTTGATTTAATATAATTATAGCAGGGTTCAGTGTATTTATGTTGATTTATATCAAAAATAGTAAAATCAATTGGCATTTGTTCTATACCGAGTAACATTACCATTGCTGAATGACCGGCATTAAATCCTATCTCACATAATCTAGTCTTAACCTGTTTTCCACACCAAAATAAATTTATCTGTTTTGCTTTTAATTCTGGTAGTTCAATTAAGGACTTATGTGCATAAAATACATTACCTTCTAAAATTTCTTTTGAATTTATAATTATCTCTTTCAAATCTTTTACATATTCATTTTTCTTAGTTTCATACATATTATATTGCTGGATAGCATCTATCATTATAGTATGGTCTTATATTTTATTTACCGGAGTAATGTCTAGTACTACCATGTATTGCTAAAGTTAAGTTGTTACATTGTCGAATCGTTTTAGCCGTGCTTTTATACATTCAATCAATTTTTACATTTAGGAATAAAAATGAAATAGTTTTCGTGCCATTTCATTTCTAGTTAAATATCCTTTGTAGTGTGCAGCTAACTTATTTAGTATGGTGTAGATACGTGGGCGTTTATTGGGGTAATGTGTTACAGTTAATTTACGTTTTGTCATAATATGAGGCTAGATTTTAGTCTTTAAAAGAAAGACTAAATGCAAAATTATCAATGCCTATAGGGGTTTTACGTCCAGCATCTATTGCCTGATTATAAGACCAATAGTGGTTTGGCTCTATTTTCCAACTTGTTTTATTAGATTTAGTTATACCAGAAGTATCAAAATCAAATAATTTATATTTACCATCATCACTCATACCCATATTATCAGGCTTCCAGTCAATATACATTATATTTAAGTTTTGTAAATGCTTTTTTGCCGATTTTGCTGCTGAAATAATTGCTTCCCTATTAGATTCATCCATATCATCAGACAATGGTGTAACTTCTTCAATATCAATATATGTATCAGTAACGTTATAAATTTTTACAATATTTGGATGAGGGTTGTTTTTAAGAATTTTTGCAATCTCATGTTCAACAGTTGAAGCACCATATTTTCTAAAAAAATCATGTCCATTATGTTTTTCATTCAGGTTTGTTATATCGCCATGCCTGTATTGTTTAGAGCCAGCCTTTTGTGATTTCTGTTTATATTTCTTATTGCGCCGTGTTTTAGGCATTCTACTCAATAGGTATTTTTAATGCTGAAGCATTAGATTTTATCGATATCAACTTCCTCCTCTTCCTCTACCTTCCCAGTTTCTTCAAACTCCCAGGCATCTTCCCCAACTGTCAAATCACCTACCCGTGTTCCATCCAAAACATCAATCTGCATAAATAGCTTCGGATTTACCCCATCTTCCTTTCGCAATGACCCAATCATATCGTGGGGATACTTTGCCAGAATATCACCATTTGAATCATCCGGGTCGCCAGTTTCAAATGTCCGTAAGCTAATCAAGACAACATCCCCCTTTTCAACAAATTCGCGCCCTCGCATCTTCCCTCGTACGCGACAAATTCGAATCTGAGAATCATTACAATAGCAACTCATACAGCGATTTCCAAGCGGTTTTAGAACGCGAGCAATTTGCTGATCAGGTTGCCGTTCAATAGTAATCATTGCTGAATCATTTGAACCCTTTGCCTTCTTCTTGTATTGTTTTCCTCCCTTAGTATTTGGTGGCATTTCCTAATTACTGTTAAAAAGATTTCGTCTACTCAATTTTTTCATCATTAACAAGGCTTCTTAAAACCGGAACAGCACCATCTATATCCTCTGTAGGATCTAATGGCCCTACAACACTAGCCCCTTCATAGCGATTTCCACCACGCTGTACACGTCGTGTACCCTTTGTACGCTTTGTACGCTTTGTACGCTTTGTACGGTTTTTAAATCGTATAAGGAGTCCTTTCATTTCTAATACAGAGCCTTAAATTAATCATCATAATTCTTTTTTGGCGTTACAAGCACTAAAGTTTTACCCTGTGAATGTAAACATTCAATAAGACGCTTTCTATTTTCAATAAGGTCCCTTTGAATCTTTTTCCCCTTTTCTTGACATGTCATCGGAATAATTCCATTTGCAATAAGACTTGCGCGCACAGGAGCGTCGGCATCAGTAACTGAGATTATTGATGCAAGGGTACACTGTGCTCTACTAGGAAAATGGACTTCAAACAACTTACTTGTATTTTGAGAAATAGCGAACGCCCGGTTACATACTGTCTGTGTATGCCCATAACAAGCGCATACACCGCAATATAATGCCTTTTCTAGAGGACATGGATTAGTAGGATGGGGCTTAGCGTATTTTCCAAGGATTGACACACACCGGTTACAGAACATCTTGAGCACGCTGAACTTAACTGAAGTTAACTCATCAATTTTTTAAATACATATAATTAACAGCATACACTATGGCTTCTATTATGAATTCTTTCAAACAGGGTTTAGGGCTCGGTCTTGGGTTTAATGTATCATTCATTGTATTTTTATCAATAGGGTTTCTCTTTTTTATACCAGGTTATATATTATTTAAGGGAGAACAAAAATCTGCTAATAAAAATTCTACTAAAGAAATTGGAGGAATTGTATTAATGGGAATCGGTGTTATTGTTATGGGTGGATTTGGGTTTTCCTTTTTAATTGAGGGTATAAATGAACTAGTAAAGTAGTCATTACCACCATCTAGATGTTATATGAATTTTTTACCACATATAATGTAGAATGAGTAATGAACCCTTATTAAGTACCAGACCCAAAAGTAAACCTCATTTTAAGAGAGAAGGTCTAGGCAGACTAATTAATGTATTTAGCCCATTAAAACACGAGCATACTCGTTCTAAAAAAACTTATGATTGCTATTAATACTAATAATTTTACAGAGGTACAGCGTTTAATTGAAAATGGTGTAGATGTGAATAAACCTATTGAAATTCCCGGCGTCTATCAACTTTATCCTGCCCCGCCAATATTATGGGCTTTTAAATCAGGTATAAAATATTCACCCTTACCTGATGCAAATTTTCGTAAAGATATTGATATAAATATCATACGCGCTCTTATCAATGCAGGAGCAAAAGTTAACGTAAAAAATATAATTGGCCAAACTCCTCTTCACCTTGCTACGCACTCTCATACTACTGAGTACACTGATGCCGTGGACGCACTAATCAAGGCAGGAGCAAATGTCGATGCAGTTGATAATGAGGGTGTTACACCCCTTTTACAAGCTACGGTAAGGGGTCACATTCATATTGTAAAAGCCCTACTCGATGCAGAAGCAAATGTAAATGTGGCGACGCCGGATGTCGGCTTAACGCCCCTTCAAGGCGCCGCGTCGCATGGCTACATGGATGCCATACGTGCACTACTTGCAGCGGGAGCAAAAGTCAATACAAAAAATATCGTAGATAAAACGGCCCTTTACTTCGCTGCAGAGAGCGGCCACACCGACGCCGTGCGCGAACTGCTCGAGGCAGGTGCCGATGTCGATGCAGAGATGAACGACGGCAGCACCCCTCTTTACGCCGCCGTGAAGTCGGGTCACGTGGATGTCGTGCGCGCGCTAGTTAAGGCGGGAGCCAACGTCGATGCAACAACAAACCGTGGTGCCACACCCATTAATATTAGCAAAAATCCAGAGATATATAAGGTCCTAACAGAAACCCAGTCGGGTGGCTCAAGAAAATCCAAAAAAAGTAAAAAAAGAAAGACACGTCGCTCGTAACGGCAAGTGCTACCGTGTTGTGCCTAAGTTAAGTACCCCCTTTTAGGGGGTACTTAATATTGCCTACAACCCTATGATGGCAAGTATGCTCCAGTTAAGAACCCCTTTTGGGGGTTCTTAACTTAGGCACTTGCCGTTAAATAACAAAAAGATTCTTTCCAATTTCAAATCCGTAGGCATCGGCATCACCACCCTTCAATTCAATAGCATATTTCACACGATATTTCGAACTATACGATGGGCATGTAGCTCTTGAAGCACATGGCTCACAGCCTTTTGTTATATGTACAACACACATATTCTCATCTAGCCATATGATGTCTAGAGCGAATTTCATATCAGGCATCCACATAGATTGTTTAGCAATTTCCGGAAAGATAAAAAGCATTCCATTTCCACTGGAAAGTGGTGGGCGACCACTAAGACCCTGTCTAATTGCTTGAGGACTAATAACGACTTCTACGTTAATGGTTGCCCGGCTACCTTTTCCTATACGTAATTTAAAATTATCTCCATCATTTACTTTACTCATACCTCTATTAGATGCCCTGTTTTGATTTAAGTGGATTTACAGGACTTAGCCAAGGGCTCTTTCAAACATATTTATCTCAATGGAACACTTTTGAACGAATTTACTATTTTAATAGCAATGTAAGTACACAGTATTCCCAAGCAAAAATACCTCCCATCTACTATAATTTTATTGATAGTGCTGAGGCAGTTGACTATAGAGCAGGGCAACAACTTCATACACAACGATATCCAAATTCAAACTGGACATCTCCTGAAAAATCATAGGAACTGTTAGTATGAGTGGAGAGAACACAAGAGCATGCCAGGTAAACTTAGGACCACCTGAATTTATTTTTAACTCGCCGGCATTTCAAACAGCAGCAAATACTGTTTATGTAGCAAAACAGGTATATGATACATTACCAGCAAACATCGCTTCTAACCGCGTGAAGACATTTAAGAGTGATTATGAGCGCATGCAGTATAAATTAGGGCTTTACGGACGGACTTCTACGGGGAACGCTTGAAAGCGGTTGAGTTGGTTTGTAATTATATCCCCGCAATCCAAATACATTTCCAAAATAAGCAACCACGTTCTTGTCTAGTAGAAGAGGACGTGTTTTCTTAGTATACATGAGAATCTGCTCAGGAGTTACATTAGGTGGCTCCATACTTTTTGTACGGTGTTGTACAGTGCCGACCCCTTCACTTTTTCTGGGCGCGCGCTCGAGGCTCTGCAGATGCGCGGTATCCAAGCATATGTGCATTAAGGATTTCACGCCAGTTTGGAATAAGTCCCTTATTATTGCCAATCTTGAGAAAGGGCTCACTTGTGTCATAAAGAAACATCTCACCTGCATCGTTCATCCAAACAGGAATACCCTTATACATTGCGCGCTGCATTCCATTCTTAGGAGGCATTTTCTATAGTTTAAAGAAAAAAGGGAACGTAGTTCAATTTTACCACCAAGTCTTAAGTCCAATCAACAACAATATATGACTGGTCAAGAGCCTGAATCATTGCTGGTAGCATAGTGTCAGTTAGACATGAGATATCATGTAACTTTCCATCAGCACCCTGTGAAAGAACTGCATGTTTAACCTTTGAATCAGGAAAGAGCTCTTGAAGTCCCTTTAGAATCTCAGCCATGTTGAGCCGATAGAAGTCATCATAAATGATTTGAGTTCTGCCAGAAGCCAGGGGATACTTTGTAACAGGAATAGGATGGTTATATGATGTTACTGCTCCTATTTTTGCCAATGCTACTACCCGAGTGTAAATCTCACCAATAAATCCCTCAACACGATTACGACGGTTCTTTTCTTCCGTACTTGCTTTCAAATTATTTAGTTCACTACGTTTCATTGGAGTAAAAGGCATTTTGTTAAAATCTGGTAAACAAAGAAGAGTTTCAATTTTATTAAATTCACTCGCGCTAAGCTAAACCCCTTTCTCTTATATACGTTAAGTATGAAGGGTACGGGTCAATCAACCCGAAAAAGTATATCAAATAAAAGGGCAAAAACACGTCATGTAACCGGCGTACGAGGTTTTCATGATACGATGAGTATTTATAACAGCATAAGTGGGTTTGACCTTAATACAATTACTGTTCCCGAGAGCGGAACAACCTATGGTGAAGTATCGCTAGCCGGTATAAAAGCTCTTTATGAAAAATTTAAAATATATTTACCAGTTGTAAAATGCCCACAAAATCGTAGAAAATTCTACGACCTTGGAAGTGGGGTTGGAAAAGTGGTTGTAGGAATAGCGACATTATGTCCTGAGTTTGACTGCTACGGATTTGAAATTATCCCTGAGCGGGCACGACTTGCTGTGCATGCAGTTGGCAAATTACATTCAACTTCGTTACAGCGCCGAATACATTTAATGGGCCAGAGTTTTTTAGAGCCATCAGTAGTATTACGTGAAGCATCGTGGGTTTTTATTTCGAACCTATGTTTTGACCCAGAAACACAGGCATCAATTGCTCAACGCCTACAGGAGTTAGAGCCTGGAGCAATTATAATTTGCTCACGACAACTTGCCCTTTCTCAGACACAATTTGCAACACTGGAAACTGCCTGTGTAATTCCGATGTCTTGGTCAAATTCATCTAGTTGTTGGATTTATAGACGTGTTTGACACCTTACCATGTTGTAGGCAAGTATGCTACATTTAAGTACTCCTGTAGGAGTACTTAAATTTGGCACTTGCCCTTAAGACCAATCAACAACAATCATGTCCTTTATTACATCCAAATTTACACGATCCATGTGCTCTGGCTTAATACGGCAGATATCATACAATTTCCCGTCGTGAACCCCAGGAACCATGCTACAGTATTCAATGTAGCTATCGGGAAATTTCTCACGGAGTCCAATAAGTACTTCATAAACATGTAGTGTAGTAGTTACCGATTCCTTATCCATATCAATAATATACCTTGTTTCATTTGAAGATTTACTAGCAGCCTCAGCAATTCGGAAACATATGTCATAAACAATAGCCTGAATTTCATGCTTGTGTTTTTGCGCATCCATAGTGGTTTTTAGTTGCTGCAGGTTCTTCTTGGACATAGGGAAATTCATCTTGAAAAAAAGAAGTGATGAGCAACTGTTCAATTTTAGGGGATTTTTCTAAACCCCTTCATATGCATCACGAAGTTCTACAATAAATCGGCGCATCCTAATACACATACATAGTCCAGCAAGACACGATAATACTATAAGAACACCTACAAAGATGGCTGATTCAGACATTACTTGCTAGTGTCTGAGGTATAGTATCAATTTTTATGAATTTATATTAGACTTAGTGTATATTCAAACAGAGATTTTAATCCCATTTTAGTGTATATTGTCTTGTGGTAGTGTCATACAGAATTTCGCTATCTGGAAAGCGTTCAGAAACCAATGCTTTTATTCCATTTACAATATTTTCACAAACTGCCTTATCATCTCCATATGCCTCTAATTTACTCGGATCATAAATATCTATTTCACAATCCTGAAATGGACGTGTTGTAAAGCTTAGCAACCCCTTTTTTGCTGCAGTAAATACAGAATGCTCTATGTATGTAATTCCCCTATTAATGAATTCAGCTTGTATCCTTTCATTCTCAACCCTTTTCAAGCCACGTAGATATGTACGAGAATACCCATGTGGGACATCATCTGAACTAGCTGACACTGGGGATAGTACTTTTTTAGCAAATACTGTATACACTAGGCAAAGTATAAGAATAAACATTATTTATATAGTTCTAGTGTATAAATAATGTTTTCAATTTTTATAAAATTGATATTAATGCTTAAGATTATAGTGTTAAGCACTACAATGTCTACAACTAAAAATAACCCTGTTACATATGTAGCAAGACGAGTATTTAAAAATTTACTATACCATCATGTTGACCTCCATATCTGCTTGAATTATTTGTTTTTAAAGCTGTATTATTTGACTGTGTTATAACGATATTTGTTATTTCATTAAGAAGTGTATCTGAATATCCAAGCTGTTCAAATAATACATTTAATAATGTATATGTATTGCTATTAACAAGAGTTATAGTATTACCATCTTGACGAACAATTTTACGAGGATGTTTCGCATGTTTCCAGAATTGCCGCCTTGTTATATTTACAGATCCTAAAAATTTTACGACAGGATACGTTACATTATGATTTGTTGATTCATGTATATATATTCCTTCACATATAGACAGCCATTCTTGTGGGGGTTCATTAAAATCATCTGTATATTGAGTTGCATATAGAAATGTCTGTTCCATTATTTATGATACATAGAAAACTTTAAGCCTGTATTATTTGTAAATATATTAGACGGTTAAACATTTTAACCCACAGATAAAATTGACATATAATATTCCAAATATAAAGATATAATAAGTAAAATGTCGTATACAGCAACTGTATATCAATTAACACATGAGGATGGAACATTTATTCGTGGAAGTACAAATGACTATCGTGTAAGAATAAAGAATCACAAACAGAAATTAAATGAGGGAAATTCTGATTTTCAGAAACATGTGCGTGAAAATGGTGGGTGGGGTAAAGTAAAACCAAGCATCCTAAAACAATGGGGATGTTCTAATACAAATGAACAGTTTCAAGAAGAAGGTAGATTTATTGATGAAGTTTATGAAGATCCTCTTTGTATGAATATGAAACGTGCTGGTATTACATCTAAGTCTCCTATTGGCAAAGTGTATAAGTTAACTCTTGCTGGAAAGTGGTTCTATTTTGGGAAATCACGTGATATGAATAATCGTATTCGTCAGCACAAAAAACTAACAGAAACACCGACAGTAAATACGCTTGTATACAGAACTATCCGTGAAAATGGAGGATGGGATGCTATTGTATGTCAAGTTGTAAAAGAATGGGAATGCTCTGATTCTGAATTAAAGGATACAGAAGATGAACTAATTCGTCAAAATTGGGATAATGAGTTTCTACTTAATTCAATGCCTTCATCAACAACACCTGAGAGGGAAAGAGAACTATCAAATGCTCGTGTTAAAAAGTGGGTAGAAAATCACCCAGAAGAGGCAAAAGAGCAATCACGCATTAGAGCAACAAGGTGGCGTAAAAATAATCCTGAAAATTTTAAAGCAGCTCTAGCCAGGTGGCGTGAGAAGACAAAAAATGACCCAGCAAGGAATCAGTATAATAAGGAATATCGTGAAAAAAATCGTGAAGAATTGAATAGAAAGAAGAGAGAGAAAAGGGCTTTATTAAAGATACAGGTATCAGTTTGAGATATTCGGCGATCTAAAATATCCAGTCATCGATATCTTCAATAATATATTTCATTCCTCTTGTAAGTGCTACATAATATAAATTATCACCCTCTTCGTGTCCCATATCATCATTATCATCTGCTATTCTAACATTATCATCTTCTAATCCCTTATAAGCGTGTATGGTATAGAACTTTACTTTGGCTTCTGCTTTACTTGTTAGATTTTCTTCTATTGTAGATATAATCTTTTCAAGTGCATCTTTTGTAATAGACCTTAGAAACTTAGGCAAATCATCTGAGAACTCTTCATCATCAATATTACCACGAAATGTAGAAAGCACCGTGTGTAGTTTTCTCATCTTATTACATTGCTCTTCATAATTACAAATCCATATATCTTTTGTAGTTTGTGCTAATCCAAGTAAATGTTTCCAACTTCTACATAAATATGTGTATTTTTCATCCTTAATAGTTTCTATATCATTTGTAAGAACTGTGTTATGACTACTTTTTGAAATCATCCAGCAATCCTTGAACTTCGTTCTAATGATTTCACACGCTGGGTCTCCAATACGAAATGTTGAGTAAAACTCTACTATAAGAGCAGTAGATGGTAAATGATTAAAGCCATTAATGCATCCACGCCATTGATAGATTGATTGTTTTGGATCTCCAACAAATATTTTAGGTATAGTCGTATCAGCCAATAACATATTTAACATCATAATATCAAAGTCTTGCGTCTCATCAATCATTATCATATCATATGTTGTATCTATGTACTCTTTTAGCCATCTATTAATCAGACACAACTTTAATAGACTTTCAAATGTAAGTAGTTGATTTAGCATAGTTTTACTCCATAATGAATTAAGTAATGGAGTATCTTTTCCAATCATCGTATCTGAATATTCTTGTATTGTTTTGATATAAGGATCGCCACAAAACTTCATATACAAATCTACATAATATTTTCTAATAGCAAATGGCTTACCTTTGAACCAAGGTATAATGTTATGAATAGTCTGTGGTTTTAGTTCTGTAATATCCGGTTCTCTCTTCTTTACAGATACATATGCCCCTCTAGCTAATGAATGGAATGTCTGTGGATATAAGTTTTTTATACCTTGTTTCTTAATCTTAGCACCAATATCTGTAATAAGTGCCTTATTAAAGGCAAGATATAATATCTTTTTAGTATTGTGTATTTTAGAAAGTTCAAGAAGGGTTGTAGTCTTTCCACTACCTGCTACAGACTTTATAGCAAGAATTTCATTTGGCTCAAATTTATGCTTATTCACATATCTTCTGTGAATACCATCAAGTAGATACATTGATTTTTTACATCTTGCATAAATTATACGAACACTCTCTAATTCTTTAGTAATACCTTGATAGTGTGCTAATCCCTCTTCAGTAAGCATGTTTTGTAGGCAAGTATCATCGTGTATTTTCTGAAACGAACAGGGTTTGCCTATCCATACATTTCTTCGTTTCTTATCTATTTCAATATGATAGTTTTCTCTATCTTCAAGTAAAATCCATTCCTTACAACCAGTGTACAGATAGACAGTGTTTTTTACAGCCTTAACCGCCTTTTCCCAGTTGTCGTGTGGTATTTCACATACGATTTTATTACCAATCTTAACCTTTCGTATATACTGATTTTCTACATTGAAGATCCAGTCCAAATGCGTAGTTGCATCTCTACTCTGAATAGCCTCAACAGAAATAGGTGAATTCTGAAACTCTATACCCATATCATTTAGACTATCATAAGCATCAACAATATGTTTTACAGCATGATTCTTTCTAATAACCTCTCTATTTTCTTGCTCTATTAGTCCTGATACTTTATTATGCCACGTATCATTATCACGAACTCTATCTAAGGTATTTCTTTCACAGTCAATATGGGTCTCTTTTACATTATTAGGGTGATAGAAATGTTCTGTATAGTTATTATCAGCATTCCTTGATTGCCTAAAATGTACTGGCTTATCACAGTTGAAGCAAAGAAAAGGGCTTGCCTTACTTATATTGAATTTATATATATCAGCTATAGTTAGGATTTTTTCATTTAATACTGCTATATCTGGCATTACTATTAACTGTATGGGTCATTTGCTTAAACCATACACTCAATTTTAGTGTAAAAAATGCAGGGTTTAAATGCCTGCATGTCTAAATATTCTCTAGATACAGACAAAACAGCACCATAAACACATAGAGCATAGTTGATACTTTAAAACCTCCTCCTTTACGTCAGCCGGTTGCACACGGGGTTCAAAAATATGGATT
>Ga0114968_10003186_pt1 | contig 12354 bp, 11 predicted proteins | sample M_130807_EF_Meta_FD_87020 | JGI IMG/M metagenome (GOLD analysis project Ga0114968, IMG submission 87020) | Freshwater microbial communities from Lake Montjoie, Canada to study carbon cycling - M_130807_EF_MetaG | ecosystem: Environmental > Aquatic > Freshwater > Lake | place: Lake Montjoie... | reverse complement strand
TGCGAACGCCGGTATTGCTCTGGGCGCAGCTGCACTGCTGGTCGGCCTCGTTGTCGGAGGTGGGGTGCTACTTCGCCCAGTGGAATCGACGCTCTACGCGGTGTACAACGGGGACGTCTCGGCCGTCTCGGCCCCCGCACCTCCCTTTTCCCTCACCGACCAGGATGGCGAACCGTTCGTATTGGCCAAGCATCGCGGAGAAGTGGTGCTTCTGAGCTTTCTCGATCCGGTTTGCGACGAAGAGTGTCCGCAAATTGGTCACCAGCTCCTCGACGTGGTCAATCACTATGCGAACTCGGATCGCGAGGTTGCCATGGTGGTGGTAGCGGCCAATCTTGAAGAGCACAGCGCGAATGACATCAAGCACTTCATGGGCGAATACGACTTGGCCAATAAGAAGAACATCTATTTCTTAAACGGTTCAGAAAAGGAACTCGTTGAAGTCTTTAGCCTCTACGGCATCACCGTGACCTCCGGTGGTGAGGACGGTGAGAACGTCCATTCCAACGTCATCTACATCATTGATGAGGCCGGACAAATTCGGTACATTGTGGGTGATGACCCCGCGCCAGGCGCAGCGGGGCGGGCCTCCACGGCTCGCGTCCTAGAGAACGCCATTGATTCATTGCAGAAATGATTGAGCCCCTCGTCTATGGACTACGGGGGCTCTGAAGGGTAACTCTTTGTCGTATTTCCGTCACTAAGAAGGTGTGGCGTACGGCCGGTTCTGGACTCCGCGTTCTGCTTGATTCGGCAGTTCTTACGTGGTTCGGACTCATCGCTGCGCTGATGTGATGATGGCGCCGTCATGCAGGCCGCTGAAGGCTACGCGTCGCCCTTGGGCTGAGCTAGCCCGTGCACCTTGGCAAGGTAGGCGTTCCACTCTTCCAGCTGCTGATCGTGCTGCTCGTTCCGTGCGGCGGGCTTGGCAGAAATCTCGCCTCGCTCTTCGTTCAGTAGCTTGCGCCAGACATAGATGGCGTAGAGCCCGAGAATGGGCCACTCAAAGACATAGGCCCAGGAAAGTGTGTTGCCACCAAGAGCGCGACTCAATTCGATGACAAATGCAGGAATGCAGATCGCTTCAGCGAGGAACAGTCCACAATGAACACGTAGTTCGGTCTTCTGCTTCTGCTCCACCCACTCAGGCTAAACCCTTGACGTGCAGGCGAAAAGTCGAGTCGTGCCTCAGTGTGAAGTTTTTTCTACGCTGCTTGAAATAGGGTATCTCTGACGACATCAAATACAGTCGGTGTCCTGTCGCTCGCGTCTGTGGTACGTGGTGTAGGCGTGATTGCCGTAGCGGGCATCGCGCTAGCTCGCGCCCGGCCGACGCTGAGTTCGGACTGTTCAAGTCGCCCTGCTAGGGTTCTATTCGCAAACGTCGTGAAGCGAGTCCTGTGAGGCTCGTACGACTGGAGGGATTGTGGCAGAACGAGAGCGTCTCAACACGCGCCAACGTGGAACGGTTTTCGTTCCCAAATCCCAGCTCCTTTCTCCCGAAGAAGTTCAGCGCGCTGTTCGACGCATGGCTCACGAAATCCTTGAGCGCAATGAAGACGTGTCTAATCTCGTCATCATCGGACTACAGACCGGTGGAATCTGCTTCGCCGATCGTTTAGCCGCCGTGATTCAAGAAGTTTCCGGCGTAGACGTTGAGACGGGAACGCTCGACGTAGCGTTTTACCGAGACGACGTCACCATTCGCCCAGTGCTGGAGTCCGCCGAAACTTCGGTTGACGCCGACTTGGCCGATCGCGTTGTACTGCTCGTTGACGACGTGCTCTACACGGGTCGAACTATTCGTGCCGCTCTGAACGCCCTGGCCGATTGGGGCCGCCCTCAGGCGATTCAGCTGGCCGTGATGATTGATCGAGGCCACCGCGAACTGCCCATACGGGCCGACTATGTCGGTAAGAACCTGCCCACCTCGCAGGAAGAAGCCATTGACGCCACGCTGGACGGCGTCTGGATCGGAACGTTGGTGAAGAAGTGATTGAATCCATCGCGGGCGGCAATCTCGTCTCCTTGGCCACGCTTTCGCAACGGGCCATTGTCGAAGTCCTCGACACCGCCGAGTCATTCGTAGAAGTCAATTCACGCACGGTGAAGAAGGTGCCGGCCCTAAAGGGCAAGGTCATTGCTTCGCTCTTCTTTGAAGAGTCCACGCGTACCAGGCTGAGCTTTGAAACTGCCGCGAAGCGCTTGAGCGCCGACGTGCTGAGCCTGGCGGTGGCCTCTTCGAGCGTCAAGAAGGGTGAGTCGCTGCGAGACACCATCAATACGATTGACGCCCTCGGTATCGACGCCGTGGTGATGCGCCACAGCAGTTCGGGCGCGCCAGTTCAGGTCTCTCGGTACGTTCCGCACGTTCGTGTCATCAACGCCGGCGACGGTCAGCATCAACACCCGACCCAAGGCCTCCTTGACGCCTTTACGGTCCGCCAGGTGCTCGCCGCTCGCGCCGGGACCTCTGGACGTGAATCGGGCAGCGAACTGTTTGCTGGACTGAATGTGCTCATTGTGGGTGATATTCGACACAGTCGGGTCGCACGCAGCGATATTGAGGTCTACACCCGCCTCGGAGCCCACGTCACAGTGGCGGCTCCCGGGACACTCCTGCCACCCGACATCGTGCAGTGGCCGGTCACAGTCGCGAACAACTTCGACGAAGCACTCGCTACCGCCGACGTTGTGGGCCTCCTACGACTGCAAAAGGAACGAGGCTCTGGAGCATTCGTGCCGAGCCTCGGCGAGTTCACTTCGACCTTCGGCCTCACCTCACGACGGGCCAAGTTGCTTCGTCCCGAAACGATCATCATGCACCCCGGTCCGATGAATCGCGGTGTGGAGATTGACTCCCAAGTAGCTGACTCTTCTGCGGCCGTTATTGAACAGCAGGTGCGCAATGGCGTGCCGATCCGCATGGCGGTGCTCTATCTCACCACTGCTGGTGCGACATTAGAAAGTGGTCCCAATGACTAATCCCACCCTGGTGATCCGCGGCGGTCTCATCGTCGGTCCGCTCGAGTCATTTCTTGGCGATGTTCTGATTGCTGATGGTCGAATCGTTGAAGTTGGTTCGAAGGTCACCGCACCTAGTGGCGCGATTGAGATCGACGCTGCCGGCTGTTGGGTGGGACCGGGTTTTGTTGACCTCCACACGCACCTCCGCGAGCCCGGCAAGGAATCGGCCGAGACCATTGAGACTGGTGCCTTCGCCGCCGCACTCGGTGGTTACAGCGCAGTTGTGGCGATGCCTAATACGGAGCCATCGCTGGACTCGGTAGCGATGGTGGGTTACGTTCTCGAGCGAGGCAAGTCGGCCGCCGTCGATGTCGCCGTAGCGGGAGCCATCACTATTGGCCGTCAGGGCGAACAGATGGCTCCGATTGCCAAGTTGGCAGCGCTGGGAGTGCGTCTCTTTACCGACGACGGAAACGGCGTCCAAGATGCCGGACTCATGCGCCGAGCCCTGACCTACGCCCAGCCCCTGGGCGTGACTCTGGCGCAGCACTGCGAGGACGAGTCACTCGCCCAAGGCGGCACGATGAACGAAGGTGCCTCGTCTTCCAGGTTGGGGCTGACCGGCCGCCCGGCGATCGCCGAAGAGCTCATGGTGATGCGTGACATTGAACTAGTCCGCTTAACCGGCTGCTCGATGCACTTTCTGCACTTGTCGACGGAACGTTCGATTGCCCTTGTTCTCGAGGCGCGGGCTCAGGGTCTGCCCGTGACGTGCGAGGTGGCTCCGCATCACTTCACGCTGGACGAGACGGCCTGTGAGACTTTTGACCCTGAGTTCAAAGTCCACCCACCGCTTCGTACGGCGGCCGATGTTGCCGCCCTGCGGGCCGCACTGCGAGCCGGTGCCATTGATGCCGTAGCCACCGACCACGCACCCCATACGCCTGAATCTAAGGACATGGCCTTTGATGAGGCGCCCCCTGGCATGCTCGGTCTCGAACAGGCAGCGGGATTGACACTCGAGGCCCTGGGGGGCGCTGAGGCCGATCCACTCGCCTTCTTCAGTGTGCTCTCGCGTGGCCCCGCTCGCGTGGCACAACTGCGTGCCCAGGACGTCCGCGTGGGTCACAGTGCTCACGGGGGAGCGATCTCGGTCGGAGAGGACGCCAATCTCGTGATTTTCGATCCAAACGCCTCCTACGTCGTCGATCGCGACACGTTGGCTAGTCGCGCTCGCAACACTCCGTATCACGGCCGCACCATTCACGGCCGGGCTCGCGCCACCATCGTGCGCGGTCGTCTCGTTCAGTTGGAAGGAAACCTTCAGTGAAGCGTCAGCCCGCAGTTCTCGTACTAAAAGACGGCACCACCTTTGAAGGGTATGCCGCGGGGTACCAACCCGAAAATGGCATCTCCACGGGAGAGTTCGTTTTCAACACTGCGCTCTCTGGCTACCAGGAAGTCATCACGGATCCCAGTTACGCCGGTCAGGTGATTGCCTTCACCTATCCCCACATTGGCAACTACGGCGTTACGCCCATCGACGATGAGGCGATTCGTCCGTGGTGTGCGGGCGTGGTCGCTCGCGACTTCACTGACGTTCCCTCGAACTGGCGTAGCGAAGAGTCCATTGAGGCAATGCTCATTCGTCATCAGGTGCCCGCGATCGTCGGGATTGACACTCGCCGCCTAACGCGTCATCTACGCAACTTCGGCGCACTGCCTGGCGCATTCGGTACGGCACCCGTGGCGGCGATTGAGGCGGCCGCCCACGCCGCAGTCGGTACTGATGGCACGGACTACGTCAGTCGCGTCTCAACACCGACGGCCTTTACTCGCGGTGACGGTGATCTTCACATCGTCGCCTTCGACTACGGCATTAAGGCCACCATGGTCAATCAGCTCGTTGATCGCTTTCGGGTAACCGTGGTGCCGTCATCGACCTCGGCCGATGAAGTCCGAGCCCTCAACCCCGATGGAGTGTTTCTTTCCAATGGCCCGGGTGACCCCGCGGCCCTCCCGAACGAAATCGCCGTTGTGAACTCTCTGCTTGGTGAGGTGCCAATCTTCGGTATCTGCCTCGGCCACCAGTTGCTGTCGAGTGCCCTTGGCGGCTCGACCTACAAGTTGCCTTTCGGCCACCACGGTAGTAACCATCCGGTAAAGGACCTGACAACATCACGCGTCGAAATCACCGCTCAGAACCATAACTACGCCGTGACCCCCGATTCGCTCCAGCGGGCCGTCGTCACGCACGTCAACCTCAACGACGGGGTAATCGAGGGTGTGGCTTCCGCCGCCGAGCGTTGCTTCTCGGTCCAGTATCACCCCGAAGCCGGACCCGGTCCTCACGATGCTCGGTATCTCTTTGATCGCTTTGAATCGCTGTTACGCCACGGAACGATGGAGGTGGCTTAGTGCCGCGCCGAACTGATATTTCATCCATTCTCGTTATCGGATCGGGGCCAATCGTTATTGGTCAGGCCTGCGAGTTCGACTACTCGGGCACTCAGGCCTGTCAAGTGCTGCGCGAAGAGGGCTACAAGGTCATCTTGGTTAACTCCAACCCGGCCACGATTATGACCGACCCCGCGACGGCCGACGTCACCTACATCGAGCCTTTGGACCCCGACGTGGTTACCGACATCATTCGCAAAGAACGTCCTGACGCTCTGCTACCAACCCTTGGTGGCCAGACGGCCCTGAACCTGACGATGGAGCTGGTTCGCCGTGGTGTCCTGGAGGAGTTGGGCGTCGAAGTTATTGGTGCCAAACCCGAGGCGATTGCTACCGCCGAAGACCGTGAGCAGTTCAAAGCGGCGATGGCCGATATCGGCCTCGAAGTTCCCGAGTCGGGCTTCGCTCACTCGGTAGCCGAAGCGGTCGTCATCGCCCAAGAGATTGGTTACCCAATCATCATTCGCCCGAGTTACATCCTGGGTGGTGCCGGTACGGGCATCGCGGCCGATGCCGAACAGTTGGTGGTCCTAGCCGGCGAGGGAATCGCCGCCTCGCCAGTTCGGGAAATCCTCGTAGAGCGATCGATTGCCGGTTGGAAAGAGTACGAACTCGAAGTGATGAGAGATCGCAATGACAACTGCGTCATTGTATGCAGTATTGAGAACTTTGACCCCATGGGTGTCCACACGGGTGACTCCATCACAGTGGCCCCGGCTCAAACCTTGAGTGACGTGGAGTATCAAGAGATGCGTGACGACGCCTTCGCCGTCTTGCGTCGTGTCGGTGTGGAGACGGGCGGGTCAAACGTACAGTTCGCCGTCAATCCCGAAACCGGTGAACGACTCGTGATCGAGATGAATCCTCGCGTTTCGCGCTCATCGGCTCTGGCCTCTAAGGCCACCGGATTCCCAATTGCCAAAATCGCCGCCCGCCTCGCGGTCGGCTACACCCTCGATGAGATTCCCAACGACATCACCCGAGCTACTCCGGCCAGCTTTGAACCGGTTATTGACTACGTCGTGACCAAGATTCCCCGTTGGGCATTTGAAAAGTTGCCCGGCGCGGAGGCCATCTTGGGTACCCGGATGCAGTCGGTTGGTGAAGTCATGGCCATCGGTCGCACCTTCACCGAATCGCTCCAAAAGGCCCTGCGCTCCCTCGAGCAGTCGTGGCTCGGCTTCGGTGGTAACCACCCGTACTCGGAATTTATAGAAGGGATGGACGAATCAACGACCGAGCGGCTGTTGCTTCGTGCCGGCATCGGCGCCCCCGATCGACTCTTCGTCCTGCACGCCCTCTTGCGAGCAGGGGTATCGCCCGCGCGAGTAGTGGCGGCCACGGGCATTGACCCCTGGTTCGTTGACCAACTCCAGATGATCGTTGACGCGGAGATCGAGATCAGTTCGACCGACCTCGCCTCATGGGACCGAAGGACGTGGCGCAGAGTTAAGCAGCTCGGCTTCTCGGATACCCAGATTGCCAGCGTCGCCAATCTCACCCGTGAACACGTTGAACAGCTGCGCGAAACCCAAGGGGTTCTCCCGACGTTTAAGACCGTCGACACCTGCGCGGCTGAGTTTGATGCGACCACGCCGTATCACTACTCCACCTGGGAGGACGATTCGGAGGTAACGACGTCACCGAAAGATCGCGTCATCATCCTGGGTTCAGGCCCTAACCGCATTGGACAGGGCATTGAGTTTGACTACTGCTGCGTGCACGCGTCACTCGCGCTTCGCGCCGACGGCTACGAAACGGTGATGGTCAACTGCAATCCCGAAACCGTGTCTACGGACTACACCACGTCGGACCGCCTCTACTTTGAGCCACTAACCAGCGAAGACCTCGACAACATCATCCGGGCCGAGCAGGCCGCCTGCGTCGATGGCGCCGTGGTGAAGGGAGTCATCGTCTCGCTCGGTGGTCAGACTCCCTTGAAGCTGGCTGGCGGACTCGACCCCGCACTGATTCTCGGAACGCCAGTGGCCTCGATTGATCAGGCTGAGGACCGTAAGCAGTGGTCTGCTATCTGCGATGAGCTAGGAATCGCGCAGCCACCAGGCAACACCGCCACCACCTTGGAGGAGGCGCGATCGGTGGCGCAGCTTGTGGGCTACCCAGTCTTAGTCCGCCCCTCGTACGTTCTTGGTGGGCGAGCGATGGAGATTGTGTACGACGACGATTCGCTCAAGCGCGTAATGACCGGACTACTCAGCGCTCACGGCGCTCTGGCCCGCGAAGGTGGCGTTTCGGCTGATCGTCCCGTGCTGATTGACCGGTTCCTCGAGGATGCCGTTGAAGTCGACGTTGACGCACTGCGTGATGCCACCGGAGATTGCTACATCGCGGGTGTCATGGAGCACGTCGAAGAGGCGGGTGTTCACTCGGGTGACTCAGCCTGTGCTCTGCCTCCGCAAAACCTTTCACCGGGCATCATTGAAGAGATTCGCGTGTCGGCGCGACGTTTGGCCGAACGACTGTCCGTCGTTGGCCTCTTGAACGTTCAGTTTGCGGTCAAGGGTGAAGAGCTCTTCGTCTTAGAGGCCAACCCCCGTGCGAGCCGTACGGTGCCATTCGTGGCCAAGGCGACCGGTGTGCCGCTGGCCGCGATCGCGGCTCGGGTCATGTTGGGCACGACGCTCGCCGATCTGCGCGCGGAAGGCATTTTGCCGGCCGATACGCCGCAACCGTCCTACGTCAGCGTGAAGGAAGCGGTGCTGCCGTTCAATCGCTTCCCCGGAGTGGACACCATTCTCGGTCCCGAGATGCGGTCAACTGGCGAAGTAATGGGCATCGGTGAGAGCTTCGGCATTGCATTCGCCAAGGCGCAGCTCGCTTCGGGGCTTCGCCTTCCCGATTCCGGTCAGGTCTTTCTTTCCCTCGCCGATCGCGATAAGGCGGCGGGATTGAAGTTGGCTCGTCAACTTCGCGAACTGGGATTCACTCTGGCGGCCACGATTGGTACGGCCGACTTCCTACGGAGCAACGACATCGAAGTAGAGACGCTGGTTTCCAAAGTGGGACTCCGTGACGTGGCCCACGATGCCGTTGAACTGATTGGTTCCAACCAAGTGCAGCTCGTCGTGAACACCCCCTCCGGTCGCGGTGCTCGGGCCGATGGCGCAAAGATTCGCTCCGCCTGCATGACGCACAACGTGCCCTGTTTGACCACGATGGCCGCCGGACTGGCCGCAGCGCTCGGCATTGCCGACACGCGGGCCCAGGGGTGGCGAGTGACGTCCCTCCAGGAGCTCCATTCGTGAGTCTCGGTAACGCCACGCTTGAGACCACGGTCGGTTCAGTGAGTTTGCGGACCTTCGTGCTGACAGCGTCAGGTACGGCCGGACATGGAGCCGAACTCGCCGAGTACGGAGAGTTAGGCGCCCTGGGTGCTGTAGTGACGAAGTCACTCTCTTCATTTGTCTGGGCCGGTAATCCTGCACCCCGGGTGGCCCCAGCCGGTGACGGCATGATCAATGCGGTCGGTTTGGCTGGTCCCGGTGTGCTCGCGTGGCGAGAACACGGACTCCAAGAACTTCGCAGGCACGGCGCCACGGTGGTTGGCTCGATTTGGGGTCGAAGCACCGAAGAGTTCGCCGACGCCGCTAAGGCCATGGCCGGTGCAGACATCGCGGCGTTGGAAGTTAACGCCAGCTGCCCCAATCTCGAAGCGCGTAATGCCATCTTCGCCAACTCTCCAGAAGCAACGGCCGAGTTGGTTAGGGCATGTCGGGGATCCGGACTTCCTCTCTGGGTGAAGCTGACGCTCACCGCTCCGGATCTGATTGACGTGGCGACTGCGGCGCTCGAAGCTGGAGCTGAGGCACTCGTAGTTGGCAACACCTTGACGGGTATGGTTCTCGACCCGGAAACGGGAAAACCGGTCTTGGGTAATGGTGGTGGGGGCGTGAGTGGGAGATCACTTTTGCCAGTGGCCACGCGAGCCATCTTTGATATCCGCCGGGCTCTGCCCTCGGCGCCAATTGTCGGTATCGGGGGAGTGTGGAGCGGCACAGACGCACTCGCCCTTATCTCGGCCGGCGCAAACGCCGTTGGTGTTGGAACGGCCAGTCTCGCTTCGCCGCGGGCTCCGTGGAAGATTCAACGTGAAATCGCGCGATGGCTCAAGAAGCACGAGACGTCGCTGGACGCAGTTCGAGGGAGAGCTCATGGCTAATTGGTTTGGTGACGAAGTCTTGGAGCGTTCGCAGGAACTTGGCCCACTCTGTGTCGGTATTGACCCGCACGCCGCACTCTTACATTCCTGGGGTCGTGGTGATGACATCACCGGTCTGGAGTTCTTCGCCTTTCGCATGCTCGAAGCAGTCGCCGGTACGGCAGTGGCCATCAAGCCCCAGGTGGCCTTCTTTGAGCGTTTTGGTGCCGCTGGTTTTCACGCCCTTGAGCGATTAATCGTGGAGGCCCGAGAGGCCAATGTGCTCATCATCGCCGACGCCAAGCGTGGCGATATTGGCTCCACTAATGATGGTTACGCCGATGCGTGGCTCCATCCCGCATCGCCGCTGTCCGCTGACGCTCTCACGGTCAGCCCCTATCTCGGACTCGACGCCATGAGTTCCTTGATAGAGACCGCGGCTACCTACAACAAGGGTCTCTTCGTCGTGGTCGCTAGTTCGAATCCCGAGGGCCGTCCGATTCAGACAGCCCGGGTGGACTCGGGTGAACGAGTCGAAGACTTTCTGCTTCGCTCCATTGCCGAACGCAACGAATCCAGCCCCGGCACCCTTGGTCACCTGGGGGCAGTCGTCGGAGCGACTCGCGATCGCTCCGAGTTCCCCCTCGAGGAAATGAACGGACCGTTTCTAGTTCCGGGAGTTGGCGCCCAAGGGGCCACCCCGAGCGACGTTGGCAGACTCTTTGAGCGGTGCCGCAAGGGCAGCGTCTTGGTGAATGCGTCACGGAGCATTAGCGACGCCGGGCCGGAGCGCCGGGCCATTGCCGATGCCGCGCAACGACTACGCGACGACCTGTCCTCAGCACTTCTCTAGCAGGGGTTCGATTCGCCCACTATTCTGACCGGCGTGTCTCCGACCCCGCCCAGCCTCAGTCAAGAACAACGCGTCGCCGCATCGAAGTTGGCCGTAGCGAATCGCCGCCGACGTGCTGAAGTGAAGCGCATGGTCAAAGTGGGCGAGTTGTCTCTCGCAGATCTCTTTGATCTCGCGGCCGGTGAAGAGTGCGTGGCACAGATGCGTGCTTTCGATTTGATTAGCGCTCTGCCGACTATTGGCGAAGTAAAAGCCAAAAGGATTATGCAAGACGCTTCGATTGCACAGACGCGTCGCGTGCGCGGGCTTGGCCCCAAGCAACGAGCCGAGCTCTTTCGTGCCCTCGGTCGCTGATTCGTCCGTTTTCGTTCTGATCGGTCCCGGCGGAGTCGGGAAGGGGACTGTCGCTCGAATTCTGATTGAGCGAGATCCCCAGTTGTGGCTCAGTCGGTCGTGGACTTCTCGGGCTATTCGTCCGAGCGAAACGGGGAGTGAGTACGTCTTCGTCGATCGCCCCACCTTTAAAGAGGCAATCGCAGCAGATCGCTTTTACGAGTGGGCAGAATTTCATGGCAATCTCTACGGCACACCGATCCCTAATCCGCCAGCCGGCACCGACGTGCTTTTGGAAATCGAAGTCCAAGGGGCAGCTCAGGTGAAGAGCCGGCACCCCCAATCGACCGTAATTCTGCTCCTGCCACCTTCGCTGGAAGAGCTCGAGTCGCGGCTCCGCGCCCGAGGCGATACCGACGACCACGTTCAACTACGCCTTGGCAGTTCCGACGTCGAAACCTCCGTGGGCCGTGAAATTGCCGACTTTGTGGTTACGAACCACGAGCTCGATGAGACCATCACCGAAATTCTGGGTATACTGAATTCCGTTCGTCAGTCCCGAGACTGATCAAATTTTCAAAGGATTTCCTGTGAGTGCTGAGCGCCCAACCCTCGTTGATCCACAAATTGAGCCCATGCTCGAGTCGTGCGAGAACTCTAAGTTCACCCTGGTCCGCGTGGCCTCGATGCGTGCCCGCGAAATTACGACCTACTGGAGCGGCCTCGGTCGCAGCCAGGTCAACGTCATCCCACCTCAGGTCAACTCCAACTCCAACAAGTCCTTGACCATGGCCTTTGAAGAGCTCAGCGAAGGCAAGCTTGTTATGCACCGTATGAGCGAAGAAGAGATTCTCGCTGCCGAAGTCGCTGCCGAAGAGGCCGAAAAGGCGATGGCCGCAGAGCGCCAGCGAGCCTTCGATGACTTCATCGACGCATAAGCAAGACCAACCGCGGATTGTTTTAGGCGTTGCCGGTGGCATCGCCGCCTATAAAGCCGTAGAGGTCCTCCGTCGTTTGCGAGACGCCGGATGTTTTGTCTCCCCAGTACTTACGCCGGATGCCACTCGTTTTGTCGGCGAAGTGACCTTCTCGGCACTCGCGAGCGAACCGGCTCGCACCAAGCTCTACGGTGATCCCACGACGCCGATTCCCCACACGTACCTCGGTCAGCACGCCGACCTCATTGTGGTGGCGCCCGCAACGGCCCACGTGGTTGCTCGCTACGCCATGGGGCTGAGTGACGATCTGCTCACGGCGACCCTGTTGGCTTCACGTGCGCCAGTGTTGTTATGTCCGGCCATGCACACCGAAATGTGGGAGCAGCCCTCGGTGCAAGAAAATCTCGCCACCCTCCGCCGTCGTGGTGTCATGATTCTGGAACCCGAAGATGGGGTTTTGGCGGGTGGTGATTCAGGTAAGGGTCGACTACCCGATCCCGAAGTGATCGCATCGTTGGTTCTCGACATCGTGAACGGTCGTTCCGGAGGACTCTTGCGAGGCCGTCGCGTCGTTGTCTCGGCTGGGGGAACCCGAGAGGCCATTGACCCCGTCCGGGTGATTACTAATAGGTCGAGCGGCAAGCAGG
>Ga0114968_10003185_pt1 | contig 12356 bp, 11 predicted proteins | sample M_130807_EF_Meta_FD_87020 | JGI IMG/M metagenome (GOLD analysis project Ga0114968, IMG submission 87020) | Freshwater microbial communities from Lake Montjoie, Canada to study carbon cycling - M_130807_EF_MetaG | ecosystem: Environmental > Aquatic > Freshwater > Lake | place: Lake Montjoie... | reverse complement strand
CTTTTGGGTGCCATGCAAGTGAGCGAGCACGGTGATCTGGCCAATTGGATGATTCCGGGCGAGATGGTCAAAGGCATGGGTGGCGCCATGGACTTGGTGGCCGGCGTCAAGCGCGTGATTGTCCTCATGGAGCATGTCGCCAAGAAAAAAGACGGCACCGAAGATCTGAAAATCTTGCCTAACTGCACCTTGCCGCTGACGGGTGTGGGCGTGGTGGATCGCATCATTACCGATCTGGCGGTTCTGGACGTGACGCCCCAGGGCCTTAAGGTTGTGGAAATGGCGCCCGGCGTGACGCGCGAGTTTTTGCAGTCCAAGACCGGTGTGGCCCTGCATTAGCCCCCAGGGCTGCTGAGCCCCGCTTTATTGCGCAGGCCTTGACGCTCGTCAAGGCCCACGGCTGCTGCTTGCCCTAGAGTTCCGCAGTCTGCTTCTTTTTTCCAATGGGTGGTTTGAATGAACGTTTTGCGATGGATGGTCCACGCCTGCCTGCTTAGTGGCTTGGCCACCGGCCTTGCATTTGCTGAGACGCCAGCGGCGCTGCTGGCCTATTACAAAACACAAGCCCAGGGCCAAGCGGGGGGCGATGCAGTGCGCGGACAGACGTTCTTTAACAAAACCCATGGTAATGAATGGAAATGTGCCTCCTGCCATGGCGCTGTGCCCACAGGCAAGGGGGAGCATGCCATTACCCACAAGGTCATTGAGCCCTTGGCGCCGGCCTTTAATGCGCAGCGCTTTATCGACCTGGCCAAGTCCGAAAAATGGTTCCGTCGCAATTGCAAAGACGTTTTGGCCCGCGAATGCAGCGCCAGTGAGAAGGCCGATGTGCTGGCCTGGCTGATCAGCCTGAAATAGTTTTGAAGGACCCCCTATGAAAACCCCTTTTCCATGTTGGCGCACCACCGGTGTGGCCTTGGCTTTGCTGTTGTGTGCAGGCGTCACCTGGGCGCAGGGGGGCGGACTCAAAGGGGCGCCGGCTGCATTTACTGCCGAGTGCACCAGCTGCCATATTGGCTACGCGCCGGCATTGACAGGCGAGGTCAATTGGCGCGGCATCATGGCCGGCTTGGACAAGCATTTCGGGGTAGATGCCTCGATCGATGACAAGGCACGCCAGACCATTAGCGCTTGGCTAATGGCACATGCCTCCAAGGACAGCCGCTACGCTAAGTCCAGCGCAGACTTTCGTATCAGTACCAGCGCCTGGTTTGTGCGCCAGCACGATGAGGTGGGCAGCAAGGTCTGGAAGCGTGCCAGCATCAAGAGCGCGGCCAACTGCGGCGCGTGCCACAGCGGAGCGGCGCGCGGCGATTTTGATGAAGACAGCGTAAAGATTCCCCAATGAACTCGCCCAAAACCACCCCAGACACTACCCCACCAAGCACCCAACTCATTTGGGATGCCCCGACACGGGTTTTCCATTGGCTTTTGGTGCTGTGCGTGGCCGGTGCCTGGGTTACGGCCGAGAGCGAGCGCACCAAGCTGCTGCACCTGAGCTTTGGCTACTGCGCCGGCGCCTTGGTGCTGTGGCGTTTGGTGTGGGGTTTGTTCGGCAGCCGCTATGCGCGCTTCACCGATTTCGTGAAAAGCCCGGCGGCTGCTTGGGCCTATTTGCGTGGCTATTTACCCTGGGTGACCGGCGCTAAACCCCATGCCTATGTCGGCCACAACCCGGCGGGCAGCTGGGCGGTGCTCGGTTTGTTGGCGCTGCTTGCTGGCGCTGTGGCCAGTGGTTGGTGGGCCGAGCAGTCCGATGCGCTGGAAATCGCCGGCGAGCTGCACGAGGCGCTGGCCAACGGCCTGTTGTTATTGGTGGGCGTGCACGTGCTGGCCGTGGTGGCCACGGGTTTGTTGCAGGGCGAAAACCTGGTTCTCGCCATGGTGACGGGCCGCAAACAGGCCCATCAAGCCCAGGCGATAGGCTCAGCACATCCCTTGCTTGGCGCATGTGTGGCCTTGGCGACAGTGGCTCTTTGGTTGGCGATTTACACCGGCCAGCTACCAGGACTGACTGCCTAAAGTCTGCGGGTAGGGCGTCTCAGGGCGTCTGCGCATCAGTGTGCGCTAGCGGCGTCGGGTGGTGGGGCTACTGCCGGGCCGCTGTAGGGCGGCGCCTTCAGTGGCTGGCTCAGCCAAATAATCGGAATCAGCAATAAGAATATCAAGGCCGAGCCGAGAAAGATGTCATTGGCGGCCATGGTGAAAGCCTGCTGGTCGATCAGCCGGTTGATGCTGGCCAAGCCCTGTGCTTGGCTCATCCCCATGCTGGAAAAACCGCTGATGGCCCCCGTGGCTGCCTGGTTGGTTAGGTTGACAGTTTCCGTCAATACTGCGTGGTGCATGGCTGCCCGGTCTTGCCACAAAGTGATGGTGATCGAGGTGCCAAACGAGCCACCCAAAATGCGCATGAACGTCGATAAACCTGAGGCCGAAGGCATTTGGGCCGGTGCGATGCCACTGAGCGTGAGTGTGGACAGGGGAATAAAGAAAAACGCTACCGCGATGCCCTGAATAATGGTCGGCAGCATGATGGTGGCGAAGTCCGCTTGCGTGTTGAAGTGCGATCGCATCCACAAAACCAGCGAGAACATCACGAAAGAAAAGGTCGCCAACGAGCGCGGGTCAAACTTTTGAATGTTCTTGCCCACCACCGGGGACAACAGCATGGCAAATATGCCCACGGGCGCGAGCATCATTCCCGCATCGGTCGAGGTGTAGCCCATGAACTGCTGCAGCCACAAAGGAAACAGCACCAGGTTGCCGATAAACAGACTGTAGGCAACGGCCAGGCAAATCGAGGCCCAGCGAAAGTTGCGCATTTTGAGCAGACGCAGGTCGACCACGGGGTGTTTGTCGGTCAGTTCCCAGGCCAAGAAGAAAATCCCTGCAATGCCCGCCACAGCCGCCAAAGTGATGATTTCGGCGGAGTGGAACCAATCGACCTCTTTGCCCCGGTCCAGCATGATTTGCAAAGCGCCTACCGCAAGCACCAAAAGCGTCAGGCCCACGGTGTCGATAGGCAGTTTTTGCCGGGGTGACTCGCGTTTTTTGAATACCGTCCAGGTAATAAAGGCCGCGCCTATGCCCACCGGCACGTTGATGTAAAAAATCCAGCCCCAGTGCGCGTTATCGGTAATCCAGCCGCCCAAAAGCGGCCCCAGCACGGGCGCCACCAGCGTGGTCATGGCCCACATGGCCATGGCCATCCCGGCCATCGCCGGCGGGTAGCTCGAGAGCAGAAGGGTTTGGGCCAGCGGCATCATCGGGCCGGCCACAAAGCCCTGGAAGGCGCGCATGGCGATCAGGGTCGGCATATTGGGCGCCAAGCCGCACAGCCAGGAGGCCAGCACAAAGAGCAGCACGCTCAGCGTGAACAGGCGCACCTGCCCAAAGCGCTGCGACAGCCAGCCTGTCAGCGGCACGGCAATCGCATTGGCCACACCAAAGCTGGTGACCACCCAGGCGCCCTGGTTGGGGCTGACGCCCAGGTCGCCGGCAATGGCTGGAAGCGACACATTGGCGATGGACGAGTCCAAGACGTTCATAAAGGTCGCCGTCGAGAGCGCGACCGTTCCCCAAAAGCGGGCTGCGCCTTGCAGTGGCGGGTGGCTAAAGCCAGTGCCTGGGCCGGGAGTTGCCATGGCCTGCTTAGGAGTGTTTGCCGTCGGTGGCGGCGGCTTTGGGCGCGGGGCTGCCCATGTTGGCGGCGATCACGCGCTGGATTTCAGCCGTGGCCTGGCCGTCGACCAATTCATACACATCGGTTTGCACCGCCGAGGCCGCTTGCGGGGCATCGGCCAGGGCTTTTCCGTTTTGCGCCGTCACGTCGACGGTCGCTTCCATGGACAGGCCCACGCGCAGCGGGTGCGCGCTCACTTGCGCCGGGTCCAGGGCAATGCGCACCGGCACGCGCTGCACCACTTTGATCCAGTTACCCGTAGCGTTTTGCGCTGGGAGCAGAGAAAACGCCGCGCCCGTGCCTGCGCCCAAGCCGACCACGGTGCCTTTGTAATCCACCTTCTTGCCATACACATCGGCCGTAAGCGTTACCGGCTGGCCTATACGGATATTGCGCAGCTGGGCTTCTTTGAAGTTGGCGTCCACCCACAGGGCGTTGAGCGCCACCACCGACATCAGCGGGCTCCCTGCGGCCACCCGTTGGCCCAGTTGCACCGAGCGTTTGGCCACATAGCCGTCGACCGGGGCGGGCAGGGTGGCGCGGTGCAGCGCCAAATAGGCCTCGCGCACTTTGGCCGCTGCGGCCTGCACGCTGGGGTGCGAGGGCACTTGTGTGTTGTCTGTCATGGTTTGGGCACTTTGCAATTGGTCACGGGCGGCCAGCACAGACGCTTTGGCGGTGGCCAGCGCGCTTTGGGCTTGGCGCAGCTGCGATTGCAAATGCGCTACTTCTTCGGCCGAAACCGCGCCCACGCCGCTGATGGACTGGCGGCGTGCCAGGTCGTCGCTCAGGCGGCTAATGTCGTTTTGCGCGCGCACCACATCGCCCTCGCGCACGGCTATCTGTGCTTCCAAGGTGGTGTTGCTGGCGTAGAGCATGCGTACCTGGCGCACCGCCTGAGCCAGGTTGGCCTCGGCCAGGGACAGCGCCATCTTGGCGTCGGCCGCATCCAGGCGCACCAGGGGCTGGCCGGCTTTCACAAAATCGGTGTCATCGGCCAGGATTGCGGTCACGGTGCCGCCAATTTGCGGCGTAATTTGCACCACATTGCCCTGCACATAGGCGTTGTCAGTGGATTCTTGGTGGCGGCTGCTGAACCATTCGTAGCCGCCATAGCCCAGCGCGGCTGCCACGGCCAGGCCGGCCAGGGTCAGGGCTTTTTGCCTGGCGCCGCCGGGTGCGGGTGTGGGGGCGGAGGCCGGGGAATTTGAAGTAGTGCTCATGGGAAATGCTCTTGAAAAAAATCAGGGGGTGGCTTGGGCCACGGACGTCGGTGCGCTGTAGCCGCCACCCAAGGCACGCAGCAACTGGGCTTGGACGTCCAGGGCGCGGGCTTGTAAATCGATGGCCTGGCGCTGGTGCGCCACTAGCGCGTTTTGTGCATTGATGACCGCGCTTTGGGCCAGCAGGCCGGCTTTGTGGCGCTGCTGGGCAATTTGCAGCAGGCTTTGGGCATTGACCTGGGCGGTTTGCTGCTCGCGTTGTTGTTGGGCGATAGAACGCAGGCTGATGAGCTGTTCATTGACCTCGCGCACCGCCTCAAATACCAGGCCGTTGTAGGCGGCAATGGCGCCATCCAGGTCAGCCGCTTTGCCGCGCAGTTGGGCGCGCAGACGGCCGCTGTCAAACACGGGCAATCGCAGCGCAGGGCCTGCGCCCCATTGCTCGCTGCCGCTGCGGGTGATGTTGCTCCAGCCCACGCTGTTGAACCCCACAAAGCCGCCTATGCTGATGTTGGGATAAAACTGCGCTTTGGTCTGCGCCATGTCAGACGTCGCCGCCTCAATCCGCCAGCGTGCCGCCACGATGTCCGGGCGCCGGCCCAAAAGGTCTAGCGGCAGGCTTTCTTGCACCGGGGCCTTGCGCACTGCTTCAATGCGCGCCTCGGGCATCACCAGGGCCGAGGGGGCCACGGCGCATAGCGCGGCCAGGCTGTTGCGGGTCACGGCGATTTGCTCTTGCAGGGCCTCGATTTGCTGGCGAATCTCGGGCAAGGTGATCGGGCCAGAGAGAAATTCGAGCTGGCTGTCCAGGCCCGCGTCGCGCCGGGCCCGCCCGATAGCTTGGGCCTGCTCGCGTTGGGCCAAAAAGCTTTGCTGCAAAGCCTTTTGCGCTTGCAGGCGCAGCAACGCAAAGTAGCTGCGCGTCACTTGCGTGGACAACAGCAAGCGCGCTTGCTGCAGCTCGGCGATGGCCGCCTGGTTTTGCCCGATGGCGGCGTCCAGCGCTGCGCGGTTCTTGCCGAAAAAGTCCCACTCATAGCCCAGGTTGAGTTGCAGATTGGCCGTCTCGTAGACACCCCCGGCCAAGGGCGGCGGGTACATGCCTTGGCTGCTAAAGCGCTGGCGGCTCAGATCCACTGCCGCGCTGGATTGCAAACCGTCGGCTGCGCCAAGTACTTCGGTGAGCGCCTGGGCGCGCGCTACGCGCGCAGCGGCCACTTGCAGGCTGGGGCTGCCTTGCAGCGCCTGCGTAACCAAGGCGTCCAGGCCTTTGTCGCCAAAGCTGCGCCACCACTGGCTGTCAAAGTCGCTGGCGCTCAGGGCCAGGGGCGCTGGCGCTTGCAAGCCCAGCGTGGCAGGCGCCAAAGCCGCGCCCTGGGGCCCAATGCCCGAGAAATCGGCGCAGGCGCCTAGCGTAAAAATGGCGGCCAGCGTCAGGGCCGCGCGGCTAGGCCGCATCGCTGCAGCCGGGGGAGGTAATCGGTGTGGGTTCATAAATTGGCTCGTTCGGGCCGGTGGCGCCGTGAAGGGCGGCAGCGTTAGACAACATTTTTTGCAGCAGGGTTTTCAGGGTTTCAAATTCGGTGGCGCTGAGGCCTTGCAGGTGCGTATTGAGCACGCTGCTCAACACGCCAGGCAGGGTTTGGGCGGCGCGTTGGCCGGTCTCTGTCAAGAGAATGTTGATGACCCGCCGGTCACTGGCCGAGCGGCTGCGCTGGCACAGACCTTTGGCCTCCAGGCGATCAAGCATGCGGGTCATGGCGCCGGCGTCCAATTGGCAGTGGCGCGCCAGTTCAGCAGCAGTCGAGGCAGTGCCCGAGGACAGCTTGAGCAGCGGCAGCCACTGGGCATTGGTCAGCGCCGAACCGGCCAATTCGGTCTCCACCGAGTGGGCCAGGCTCACCAATATGCGGCGCATCAGATAGCCAATGCTCTCTTCGGGCAGGTAGGACTCTGCGCTGTAAAACACCGGCCTGTCCGCGTCACCGCTAGCGTGCGATGCGGTCTTATCTGAGGCTGGATTCGGGTTTACCATGAGAAGATTGTAATGCTTGCATAGGCAATGATTGGCGTGGCATGGAAAAAATTATTCTCAGAATAGGCAGGGTGTCCGCCAATAGGGCGGTGGACAATGGCAGATGTTTGATGCATTTGGATAGACCGTTTTGGCCAATTTGACCCCCTCAGGCGCACCCGGCGCACCGCCCCACGGCCAGCGCCTGGCCGCTGGCCTGGCCCTTGCGGTGCTGGGTGCGGTGGCCTTTAGCGGCAAGGCCATCATCGTCAAGTTAGCCTACCGCTATGGCGTGGATGCCATCACATTGCTCATGCTGCGCATGCTGCTGGCGCTGCCTTTTTTCATGTTGATGGTCTGGTGGACGGGCCGCTCGCGCGGCGGCGTCAAGCCGCTGCCTTTGACGCGGGCCGACGTCCTGGGCGTGCTGTGGCTGGGCTTTAGCGGTTACTACCTGGCGAGTTTTTTGGATTTCGCGGGGCTGGCCTATATCAGCGCGTCGTTTGAGCGCCTGATTTTGTACCTCAACCCCACCATCGTTGTGATTTTGGGCGCCGTGCTGTACCGCCGCCCGATCCGGCGGGCGCAGTGGCTGGGGCTGGCGATCAGTTATGCGGGAGTGGTCCTGGTGTTTGGCCACGAGGTGCAGCTTTCGGGCGAGGGCGTCTGGCTGGGCTCGGCTTTGGTGTTTGGCAGCGCGGTCAGCTATGCGCTTTATTTGTCTTACAGTGGCGAAATGGTGCGCCGCCTGGGCGCTTTGCGATTGGTGGGCTGGGCCAGCTGTGTGGCCTGTGTGCTGTGCATAGGCCAGTTTTTACTTTTGCGACCTCTGGACAGTTTGCAGATTCTGGCGCCGCAGGTGTGGTGGCTCTCGGTGCTCAATGCCACGGCCTGCACCGTGATTCCCGTGGTGCTGGTGATGCTGGCCATCGAGCGCCTGGGCTCGGGCTTGGCCTCGCAGGTGGGCATGGTCGGGCCGATGTCGACTTTGCTGATGTCGGCGTGGGTGCTCGGTGAGCCGCTCACTTACTGGGTGCTGGGCGGCACGGTGTTGGTGTTGGCAGGGGTTTTTGTGTGCAGCCGCAGTCCGGCTGCAGAACGGCAATTTTCACAAGAGGTAGACGATGGACTTGCAAATCAAAGGTAAATGGGCCCTGGTCTGCGGCGCAAGCCGGGGGCTGGGTTTGGGTTGCGCCGAGGCGCTGGTGCGCGAGGGCGTCCATGTGCTGATCGTTGCCCGACGCGAGGCCGTGCTGGCCGAGGCGGCGCAGGCGCTGCGGGCGCTGGGCGGTGCCCAAGTGCTTGCCTGCGCGGCCGATATCACCACCGAGGCTGGGCGCGCGCAGGTTTTTGCGCTGCGCAAAGACTTTGACATCGTGGTCACCAACGCCGGCGGGCCGCCGGCCGGTAACTTTCGGGATTGGGGCCGCGAGGACTGGATCCGCGCGGTCGAGGCCAATATGCTCACGCCCATCGAGTTGATCAAGGCGACGGTGGACGGCATGGCGGCGCGCGGCTTTGGGCGCATCATCAACATCACTTCGGGCGCGGTGAAGTCGCCCATTGAGGCGCTGGGCTTGTCCAACGGCGCGCGCAGCGGGCTGACCGGCTTTGTCGCAGGCCTGGCGCGCTCGGGCATTGCGGCCCAGGGCGTCACGGTCAACAACCTGCTGCCCGGTGCTTTTGACACCGACCGGCTGCAAAGCCTGTTTGCCACCACGGCCGGCAAAACCAGCCAGACGGTGGATGCGGTGGCTGCGCAAAGGCGCAAGTCGATTCCGGCGCAGCGCTTTGGCCAGCCGCAGGAGTTTGGTGCAGCTTGCGCGTTTTTGTGCAGCCCTTTGGCGGGCTACATCACGGGTCAAAACATCTTGGTCGATGGCGGCGCCTTCGGCGGCACTTTTTAGGCTTTGGCTGCGCTTTGGCGCTGGGACGACAAAACAATGCCCGAGACGATCAGCACAAAGGCCAGTGCGTGAAACAGCTCGGGCGTTTCGCCAGAAAAATCGTTGACAGCAGCGCCGCAAACAGGGGCGTCAGGTTCATGAAAAAGCCCGCCACCGTGGGCCCCACCAGCGCCACGCCGGCACCCCAGGCGCGGTAAGCTAGCAGCGCCGGCCCCAGCACGATAAAGGCCAAGGCCGCCGCCAGCGGCCAGCCCAGTACCAGACGCGGCGCAGCCAGGCCCCATTCCAGCGAAGCGCAGGCCAGCGCCCCAAGCAGGCCAAAAGCAATTTGCGCCAGCAAAAACGCCGCCCAATCGCTGCGCAGCGGCGCCGACTCGGGACTGGGGTGGGCCAGCATCCAGCTGTAAAAAGCCCAGCCGATCGAGGCGACCAGCATGTACACATCACCGGCCACCCATTGCACACCAATCAACAAGTCCCACTGGCCCCGGCACAGCACCAGCACCACCCCGCCAATCGAAAGCACTGCGCCCAGTGTTTGCCGCGGGCTGATACCGGTACCAAAAAACAGGCGGCCGATCAGCAGCATCCACACCGGTGTGCTGGCGCCCACCAGGGTGACGTTCATGGCGGTGGAACTGGTCAGCGCCAGGTACTGCATGGCGTTGTAGCTGGCGATGCTGAGCGTGCCCAGCAGCAAAAAGCGGCGCCACTGCGCCCACAAGGGGCTGCCCCGGCGCAAGACCCAGGACGCCAGAGGCAAAAGCAGGCAAAAGGCCAGCACCCAGCGCAGCAAATTGAGCGTCATGGGCGAAATCAGCCCCCCAATCATGCGACCGACCACCGCATTGCCCGACCACAGCAGGGGCGCCAGCGTTAGCAAAAGGACGGAGCGCAGCGAAAGCGTGGGGGGCAGGACCATGGCCGCACTGTAACTTTGAAGTGTCTGCATGGCGGGCGGCGGCGTCAAAGCCCCCAGGCCGGCGGCCGACTGCGTGCTGGGCCGATAATCCCTCGGTTTAATTCCAACCTACCCGTACGGAGCTTGTTTATGTCCTCACCATTGTCCCGTTCTATCCAAATTGACCAACATGGCGGCCCCGAAGTCATGCGCTTGGTGCACATCGCCGTGGGCGAACCCGGCCCGGGCGAAGTGCGCATCGCCCACCGTGCGGTCGGCCTGAACTACATCGACGTGTACCAGCGCAGCGGCCTGTACCCCATGAATTTGCCCGTCCAACTGGGCATGGAAGCCTCGGGCGTGATTGAAGCGGTGGGTGAAGGCGTCACCCACTTGAAGGTGGGCGACCGCGCCGCCTACGCCAGCCAGCCCCCCGGCGCCTACTGCGAGCGCCGCGTATTGCCCGCCAAGTGTGTGTGCAAACTGCCTGACGCCATCAGCTTTGAGACGGGCGCGGCCATGATGCTCAAGGGCCTCACGGTGCAGTATTTGCTCAAACGCACCTTGCCCCAGGGCGGCTTGCAGGCGGGCGACCATGTGCTCTTTCATGCCGCGGCCGGTGGCGTGGGCCTGATCGCTTGCCAATGGGCGCGCGAGATGGGCTTGCAGCTGATTGGCACGGCCGGTTCGGACGAAAAATGCGCACTGGCCAAAGCCAATGGTGCGGCGCACGTTATCAACTACGGTACAGAAGACTTTCTGGCACGCGTGAAGGACATCACGGGTGGCAAAGGTGTCAAAGTGGTGTACGACTCGGTGGGCAAAGACACCTGGGACAAGTCGCTCGATTGCCTCTCGCCCTTTGGCCTGATGGCCAGCTTTGGCAATGCCTCGGGCCCGGTCGCGCCTTTTGCGCCGGCCATGCTCGGCGGCAAGGGCTCGATTTATGTCACCCGCCAAACCCTGTTTAGCCATATTTCCAGCCGCGAAAGCACCCAGGCCATGGCCGACGACTTGTTCGGCGTGGTGGGCAGCGGCAAAGTGCATATCGAGATCGGCCAGCGCTACGCCCTGGAAGATGTGCAACAGGCGCACCGCGACCTGGAAGCGCGCAAGACCACCGGCTGCACCATACTGACCCTGTGAGTTCTGGCAACGGCATGGCGGGTGCCCAATCCGATGTGGCGCCGCGCATGCTGCGCTGGGCCATAGCCCTAACGCTGCTGGTCAATGCGCTTGTGATGCTCACCCCCCTCATTAGCGAGGGGGACTCGGTGCTTTATGCCGCGCTAGCGCAGCACATGGTGCAAAGCGGCGACTATTGGTCGCTGGTGCTCGAGGGCAAAGACTGGCTGGACAAACCGCATTTTCCGTTTTGGCTGGGCGCGCTGTCCTTTAAGCTCTTGGGCATCAGCCCGCTGACCTACGCGCTGCCGGGCTATGTTTTCCATGTGCTGGGTGCCTACTACACCTACCGCATTGCGCGCTTGTTCTATGGACGGGGTACCGCACTGCTGGCGCTGTTGGTGTTTGTGTCGACCTACCATGTCATGTACAGCACCACAGCGCTCAAAGCCGAGGCCTTTCTGACCGGTAGCATCACCGGCGCCTGTTACTACTGGCTGCGCTGGGACACGGCGCACACATGGCGCCACCTTTTGCTGGGCGCCGCCTTGAGCGCCATGGCGGTGATGACCAAGGGCATCTTTACCCTGATCACCATCAGCAGCGGCTTGGTGTGCTTGTGGGCGTACCAGGGGCGCCTGGGCGAGCTGCTGCGCCTGCGCTGGCTGGCTGCGCTGGGGCTGACACTCTTGTTTTTGGCCCCAGAAATTTACGCTTTGTACTGGCAGTTTGACAGCCACCCGGAGAAAGTGGTGTTCGGGCAAACAGGGGTTTCGGGCATCCGCTTTTTCTTGTGGGACAGTCAATTTGGTCGCTTTTTTAATTCCGGGCCCATACGCAACGTCGAGGGCAATACTTGGTATTTTCTGCACGTGTTATTGTGGGCGATTTTGCCTTGGGTGGCTGCGTTTGGCATGGCTCTGGTGCACGGATTGCGCGGTTTTGGGCAGCGCAGCGCGCCAGACCGCGCGGCCTTTGTTTATTTGTGCGCCAGCTTTTTTGTAACCTTTGCGCTGTTCAGTGCCACTGCGTTTCAGCTCGATTACTACACCGTCATCGTCTATCCGTTTGCTGCGATCGTGTGCGCTTATTTTTTACATACGCGTTTGCAGGCGGGTGCCGGCACGCGTTTGGTGGCCGCCCAATGGGTAATGACCCTGATCACCCTGGGCTTGGCCTGGGTGATTTGTCTTCAAGTGGGGCAGGCGCCGCTCACTGTGCTTTTGACTCTGGCATGCGTCGCCTGGCTGGCTTACGGCTTGGCCAGGCGCAAGGCGGGGCCGACGATGGCGTTGCTGGTGCATCCGGTGCTGGCGGTGAACCTGCTGTACCTGGTGCTGGAGGGCATGACGCTGATCGCACACACCGGCCATGCTCTGTCTTACCGCGTACTGCCTGTTTTGGCCCGTGAGCCGCAGGTGCCGGTGTTGGTATATGACATGGACCCAACCGTCGCTTGGGACATTGGCCTGGCACGCCAGAGCGCCACCAGCCAGTCGGTGAG
>Ga0114968_10003184_pt1 | contig 12359 bp, 7 predicted proteins | sample M_130807_EF_Meta_FD_87020 | JGI IMG/M metagenome (GOLD analysis project Ga0114968, IMG submission 87020) | Freshwater microbial communities from Lake Montjoie, Canada to study carbon cycling - M_130807_EF_MetaG | ecosystem: Environmental > Aquatic > Freshwater > Lake | place: Lake Montjoie... | reverse complement strand
GCTGCATGGCTTACTTCTTCACGGGGGCGGCTTTCCACTCCCAGCTCTCGCCGAAGAATCCCGCATCGCTGATGCCACCGGGAGCCTGGCTGGTCTTGGGCTTGGTGAGGTCGATCACCGCCCAGTCGGGCAGCTTGGCCACCTGCCGCGCGTTGTTGAGGTAATCGTATTCGCGGTAAGTGAAGCCGCTGTTGATCACGACATACTTCGCGGGATTGAGCGGGTTCGGATAGATGAGAACGGGGGCGTTCGCGGCCGCATCGTAGGTCTTGCCATTGGCCACGAGCTTGTCTTTGGACCATTGAATCGGCAGCTTGTCGGCGATCTTGGCGAGGATGGCATTGCTTTGCGGATCGCCCCAGAGCACGAGGTTGTTGGCGGCGATGTCGGCCTCGTCGATGGCGGTGTCGTCCTTGATCGGAGCATCGCCACGGAACTGGCGGCGCCATTCGAACTGCGCGCGTTCGAGTTCCGCTTTGGCCCAGGCATCCACTTTCTCGCTGGCTCCGGCCTTGGTGGGTTTCACAAAGAGGAACTTGTCCATGAAGGCGTCGTCGATCGGGCCTTCGAGTCCGTGCTTCTTGACCAGTTTGCCTTCGCCTTCGTTGTCCAGCGTCTGCGTCCACTTGCCGTTCTTCATCTGGAAATGCACCAGCCATGAGCGGTCCACTTTCGGGCGGGTGACTTCGAGAAGCTGGCCGTCGATGCTGACGACGGGCTTGTAAAGCAGGGGCATCGGGCAGTGGCCGGAAGGCATATCGAGCGTGAAGGCGCTGATGTTCTGCAGCTTGATGGTGATCTCAGACGGACCGGTGATGCGCGCATGAATGCGGCCGCGCACCCAATGCTCATCCAGGGCATCCACCGTGACCCAGAACATGCGGTTGTAGCGCAGGAACCAAGTGGAGAGATGGATTTCCTTCGGTGCGCGATTGCGACCGATGGCCGCGATGCTGGCGAGGCGCTTTTCGATTTCGACGAGCGAGTCGGGATGAATCTTGTGCCCAGTCTGCGGACCAATGATGTGCAGCAGATCCACGTTCTCTCCACGCAGGGCTTTTTCCATCATGTCGGCAGCCTGCTTTTGTTTGTCGATCTCGCCGCTGTAGGCCACGGTCGGGCAATTCTCCAGGTTCAGGGCGTTGTCGGTGGAGTTGTACCAGTGCCAGAGCTTTTGCTGATACCAAGGCGCACCGCTCACATCTTCGTTCTGAAAGCCGCCGAGGAATTCCGGTGTCTCTGCAAAGCCGGCACCGGGATTGGCACCGCACCATTTGTCGGCGTAATTCACCGCGAACTGCCACGCCGCCGCGCCGCCCATGCTGAAGCCGCGCACGATGACGCGATCTTCGTCGATGGCGTAAAATTTGGATGCGTGATCAATGGCTTCGATCAAGTCAATCTCACCGGCGAACTTGTTTGCACAGCAGTAGCGGCCATAAGGATGCAGCACGAGGGCACCTTTGGGTGCAATCTGGCCGACTTGTTTGCGCCGCTGATCAAGGAATGCGAGTTCGCTGAGAGTCTCACCACGGCCATGGCACCACACGTCAAGACGCGTTGGCGCGCCGGAGTAGCTTTCAGGAATGATCATGCCATAAGGCTGCACTGAGCCGTCGATCTTCGAGCGGTAGGCGCGCACCACCAGGCCCTTCTGCTTTGTCCAGGGTGCCTGACCGGTCTTGAACTGCTCAGCGCGTTGCAGGCCTTCGGCGAGGAGTTCATCGGCGCTTTTGAGTTCTCCCAGTTTGTGTATCTCGTTGTAGCGCAGCGCCCAATCGACGGCCTTGTGGTAGATCTCAATGTCGGGCAGCAGATCCGCGAGCTGTGGATTCTTTGCCTGCGCCTTGGTGGCCTCGTCAATGACCGTGCGGAGCTTTTTCAAACCTTCCGTGATCCGGGCGCGATCCACGTCTGGAACTGCCACGCCGGGAGGTGGCACAGGGCGCACGTCGGCGGCTTGATTATCCTTGGGGCCATCGGCAAAGGCGGCGCTGAGAGCGAGGAAGGGGAGGAGGAGGCGCTTCATGTTTGGAGAAGAGAGAAAGGCGACAGAGACTATTTCTTGCGGGAGGATTTCGGTTTCGCAGCGGAGAGCAGCGGCACATTGTGAATCTCAAACGGCGAACTGGTGGCGCTGTCGAACTCAGCGGCGGCTTCGAGTCCGGCGCGCGTGATTTCCTCGGCGGTCTTGCACTTGTCATACGCCGCCTGCATGGCGCCGAGGGCGTAGTCACGGCCCGAGCCAGCGGCCCAGAATTTGTGAAACTGCTGCGCCGAACGGTAGGAGTAGATGGCGAAGATGCCGTGCGGGTTTGCCAGCAGTCCGTAGAACTGCGTGGTCTCGTACTCCTCGCCTTTGTCCGGCATGGCGGCCATGAAGTACTCCACCTTCAGCCAGGCGTGCGAATGACGGAAGGTTTCAAAGATGGCCTCGCATGAGGAGAAATCACGCGGGCGGTCTGGGTTGGAAAAGTAGCTGTTCATCACGACCAGACTCGCCGAGGTGCCGGTGAGACCAATGAAAGTGTCCGCAATCTTGGTGATCTTGGTCTTGTTGACGACGTGCTGCGCCTTCTGCCGCAAGGAGCCGAGACAGCTGAGCGTGTCGGCACCGATGCAGGCGACGCCATTCTTCTGAGTAACTACGATAGTTGACATATGGCATGATGTTTAGAGGGAGCGCAGGGATACCGCAACCCTCAAACATACACCTTACGGCATGAACTGACCGCGCCGGATCTCGGAGCCTTTGAAGATGATGCGGAAACGGAAGACCTTTTTCTTGCGGCAGTGAATCATGCCGGTTTGCAGATCAAAACGTTCCGGAATCTCAATGCGGTGCAGGTCCGCCGTGGCGTGGTAGCCGCGTTCGGAGAAGATGTCGATGAGCATCGCCAGTGCTTCGGGGTCGTGGAAAAGCTTGTCCTCCGTGTTGATGTCAGCGCGCCCGGAGATCGCGTGGCGGACGATGATGGGCATCATCTTGTCCTGGATGAAGGTGACCACCGCCTGCATGAGTTCGGGTTTCCCCACCTTGTAGCCATCGAGTCGGCGCACGAGGTCCTGACGCGCATGCCGCACGATCTCACTGGCCAGCGGCAGATCGCGCAGCTGGTCAAAAGTGCGAGGATCGAGCTCGAGAGAGCTTTGGTACTCAAGTTCGCGAATGATGTTGTCCTGCACCAGTTCCAGCGGTGCTTGCGCATTGATGAAGTGGTAGTGGAAGATCTCCTTCAGCGAGACCAGCGCGTCGTAGGTCTTCTCTTTGAAGACCTTGTAGCGGTTGCGCGCCAGTGCAGGATCGAAGTCGGTGGCGCGTTCTTCCCAGAGTTCGCCGAGGCCTGAACTGCGAACTTCAGCATTGTGCGCCAGCACTTCCTGGCCGCGCTTGAGCTGGCGGGCGATGCTTTCCGCCTCATCGACAAACAGCACCATGATGTGGAAGATGGGCTGCTTGAAATGGGCGGCATCGGGTGTTTCCGAGAAGTCGCGGCGCAGACGGATCATCTCATCAAAGAGCATCTTCAAGCACTCCACCTGCACCTTGGTGCGAGGGAAGCCATCCAGGATCGCGCCGTTTTGCTGCTCCGGTTCGAGCAGCTTGCGGATGAGAATCCCCACCACCTCGCGGTCGCCCACCATGCCGCCCTGGGCTTTGAGCTTCTGCGCTTCCGGGCTGTCGAGCAGCGCGCTGACCACAATCGGCTGCGCCGTAATACCGCGCACCTCGCGGATGAAATCCGTGTTGGTGCCCTTGCCAGCACCCGGTGCCCCGCCCAGCAGGATCAGCTCCTTCGGAAATCTCAGCTTCTCGCGGCCAAAGTCTTCTTCCAGCTGCTTCCAGACATGATTGAAGATGAGCTGGGCATCTTTGATTTCCAAATCAGCCGGCGCGGCGGGTTTGGTGGCGGGTTCGTTGGTGGCGGTCAGCATTGCTGGGCTTATCCCAAGGAGCGGGACTTGCCAAGTCCCGGCTTGGGCTTGAGCGAGCTTTTCCACCCGGGGCACTCCTTGCTCCTACCCCTTGAGCGTCATTAGATAGGCCAGCAGATCGGCCACCTGCTGTTCCTGCAAGGTGTCGAGCAAGCCCTCTGGCATGAGGCTACGACGGATGAACTTGGTGCTGCGGATGTCCTTCTTGTCGAGGCGACGGTCCTGCAAACCGGGCTGGCGGATGATGGTGGCGTTTTTGTCTTCACTGACGAAGAAGGCATCAATGAGATCCCCGTTTTTCATTTCGACGCGGTAGATGCGGTAGCCCGGCTCCATGGCGGCATTCGGCGTGAGGATGTTGCGCAGCACGGCCTCCAAGCCCATCGCGCCAGCACCACTGAGATTTGGCCCGATCTGGCCGCCCGCACTGCCGATCTGATGGCAGGCCATGCAAAGGGCGCTGAGCACTTTGCCGTTGGCAGCATTGCCTTTCGGGGCGAGGGCGGTGTATCGGGCAAACTTGGTGTCGAGCGCCTTGGCCTGCTCTTCGGTGAGCAGCGGTGGGGTATCGATGGTTTTGGCAAGGCGCGCACCTTTGCCATAGGGGTTGGGACCCGTGCCGAGTTTGAGCGCTCCTTGTCCCGGGTGCTCGGGATCGATCGGTTCGAGGGGCTTGTAATTCTGCTTGGATTGAGGCGGAAGAACGCGATCAAAGTTTGTACGAATCTCTGCGGGTGTCCGGGCATTTGGCCACACGTGGAACTCCGTGATGACGCCTTCCGTGCCTTGCTTCGGGCCGCTCCAGCCGATTCTGCAGTTCTCCCATCTGGCTGGCGCGGGTTTGCTGCCCGTGGCATCAAGCTCGCCGTTTTGGTAGATGCGGATGATTCCTTTTTCGTCGCGGGTGACGGCGAGATGCGTCCAGAGATCGGGAGTCATGGGCTTCGTCGCCACGCAGACATCCTTCAGCTCTCCTCCGGCATACACGCGGAACTTGGACCCGAAGAAGTTCATATCCACGCCGCCGGGAGTACCTAGAAGGCCGTCGCCATTGTTGATGCCCTCGGCAAGACGTACCCAGGCTTCGACGGTGAAGGGGCCTGCCAGCGTGATCTTGGAATCGACCCACGCCGTGTCCTCGCCATCCAGCAGCAGGACTTCGCGGAAGACGCCACCGAGCTGCTGCTGGAATTTTTCGAGTGCGGGGTCATTGCCGAGCACGCTGGCAAGCCTCTCGACCGTGGGGCCATCGAGATCCGCTTGTGGCAGAGTTTTATCAAGCAACGCGGCCACGATGGTCTGTGCTCCTGCCTTGGTGCTGGCAAGAGTGTTCAGCGCCGCACGGCGCTGCGCAGGCTGGAGCGAAGGATAAAGCGTGAGGAGCTTGGCAGCGGCATCTGGCGCGCGTGAGGCAGCGAGGGCTTCGACTGCCGCATCACGCACCTGGGGTTTTCCAATCGTGGCGAGCGAAACGAAAACATCTGCAGCCCCACTGCGTAAATCCTTCAAGACTTGCAGCGTGGCGACGAAGTCCTTGGGATCACTGGAATTCGTGCCTTTTGAATCAACCACCATGCGGAGATCACCTCCGCTGACGGCGATCGCCATTTTCAAAGGCTGCACAAGACTGTCCTCCAAATCGACGAGCTGGAAACCGCCGATGAGCTGAAGAGCGAGGTTGCGGACTGAGCCCTCATTACTTCCGATCATTCCTTTCGCCGTCTCCGTGAGGAGTGGAGCGATCTGTTTCGCGTCGAGCTTCGTGCGCTGGGTGAGCAACTTCTCAGCAACAACCGTGCGTGACTTTTCATTCGTGAGAAGCGCCTTGAGAGCAACGCCCACTCCAGCTTCCGCAGGGAATTGGGCGAGACGGAGGAGTTCTTCATCATTCGGAGCACGATCCAGCTGCGGCAGCAGCTTTGCCACACGCGATGCGCTCGACTTCGGTTCCAATGCAAGCGAAGCCAGCACGCGGGCTTCCACCGGCAGCTTCGCCGCCGCTTCGGAATCAAGGAACTTCGCGACGACATCAGGATGCCGCTCCAAGAACATACGCACCAGAAAGCGTTCGAACTCGCGGTCATAAGCCTCGCGCACAGGGATCTGTTTCGGCCCACGTGAAGATTGAGTGGTTGGACCGGGGAGGCTGGGTTTGGCAAAGGAGAGCAGTTCCCCAATGTTTTGATTGGAGAGATTACGACCGAGGGCTCGGATTTGAATGCTCTCACGTGGATAAGCATATTCAGACGCAGCCCAGTGGTTCGTGCCAAGCTCTTTTCTATCGCTTAGAGTTTGCCAGGCAATTTGAGTTTTGCCAACAGGGCCATCCTTCAGTGCTGCATTGAGTTCTTCACTGCTCAGCTTCGTGAAGTCAGCCACTTCCGTTTTCGCACCCTTCGGCTTCACACGCCAGATGCGTCCGCGCGTCTTGTCACGGTCTGGATGCGCTCTCGGTACTTCATTGTGGGAGATGATCTTGTTGTACCAATCGATGATGTAGATGTATCCGTCGGGCCCGTTGGTAAGTCCCACAGGACGGAAGAAGGGATCGTCGCAGGTGATGAGGTCGGCGAGATGTTCGAGTTTCCAATACGCCCCGTCGCGATGCATGCCGAGGGTTTGAATCTTGGAGGTGATGGGATTGGCGACGGCCATGGTGTGGGCCGCTTTGGGGTCACGCAGAGTGCCGCTTTCGATCAGTGCGAGGCCGCTCAAACCAGTGCCGCCCATGCGAAACTCGGCCTGCGGGGGAAAGTCGGGCTGATAGCCCTTCTTGAGGGCCTCCATGCCGCCGGGGTAATACGCGTACTCATGGAAGGGCATGATGGGGTAGCCGTAGTCGTTTGCTTCCTGAATGAAGGTCTCGCCTTCGCCGGTGATGACGAGTCCCCAGATGTTGTTGGGACCGACGCTGGTCATTTCAAAATCGCTGCCATCAGGTCGGAATCGTGCCATGCCGCACTTGGGATACTCAACGACGACATCGCTGCCGGGCTTGTGCACCTTGCTGTTGTTAAACAGGCCCTGCGCCATCCAGATCCACCCACCGGGTGCACGGGTGAACTGATGCGGAAACAGGTGTGAGTCCTGCACGCCGAAACCGGTGAGGATGACGTCAAACGTGTCGGCTTTGCCATCACCATTGGTGTCTTTGTAGAGCTTTAAGTCGTGGCCGTGCTGGACGTAGCAGGTATCACCATTGCCCCATGGCAGCATGCCGGTCGGGATGGCGAGGCCGTCGGCGAAGACGGTGGGGTTGGTGAGTCCATCTGCGGGAATCGGCCCATTCACCGACTCCCGCGGATAGACGAGCACCTTGTCCTTGCCGTGGGCCGCATACACCGCCTCGGCGGCGGCGGGGTTTTCATTCGCGTCCACGGGATATTCCAGTGCGGTCTGCGTCCACATTCGCCCTCGTTGATCAAAGTAAACGCTGACGAATTTGCCAAGGCCTTCGCTTTCTTTGACGACGAGCTCGATCTCATAGCCTTCGGGCACATGGAACTTCTTTAACTGCTCCTCGGCGGTCAAAGCGGTGCCCTGGACATTGTTGTAGCTGATGTCACGCTTTGGTGCCGCGCGAGCATCCGCCTGCGGTTTCGGCGGCGGGGCGACGCGTTTGCGCGCGGCATCCACGCCACCAAGAGATTCCCAAGTCGGCGCACCAGGCGTCGGCGCAAGTTCTTCAATTGTCACATCCTTGACCTGCACGAGGCAGACGCCACCACTGTGAACCTGCGGGCCGATGAGGCCATCCAGCGCGATGTTCTTGTCCGTCTCGGTGTAGTCGATGCACAGCACGCCATTGATCCACGTCTGAATGCGCGCGCCTTCCGCACGGATGAGGTATTCATTCCAGCCAAACACATCGATGGCCTTGTCCAGCGCAGCCTGCTGCTCAGGGGTCGGCGCCCAGATGACCTTGTTGCGGCGGAACTCATCATAAATTTTGCCAAACCAGCCCGCCCCGCAATCCACCTGATACCCCGTCATGTGCGCACCGCCGGGCACTCGCAGGCTGCGAATCTGAATGCCGCTGTTCAGCATGCCGGTCTTCGGATCGCCGCTGACCTTGATCTTGAGCTTCAGCTCAAAGTTCTGATAATTCTTCTTCGAGCAGATGAAGTGGTTCTCCTTGATCTTCTCCGTGGTGGAGCCGCCGGTGATCATGCCGTCTTCCACCCGCCAGATCTTGGGATCGTAATCCCAGCCGTCGAGAGACTTGCCGTCAAAAAGGGAAACCGGCTCCGCATGGAGTGCAGTGGTGAGGAGGAGCAAAGAGAGGGCGTACTTCATGGGTTGGCTGGAATAACGGGTTGGTTAAACGCAGGCTAGCAGGAGGGCATGCACGGTGTCATGCCTGAAATGCACCTGAGCGTGACTGAATGTCAGTATAGGTAGTCGACAAGTGGCGCAGTGTTTGCTCATTTCCCCTTAGTCACTTGAGGATGTTTGCGTTCAGGCACAGGGCCATCGAAAAAGCGTGCGCCGCTGCCTGTGTGATCGTAGTCGCCGAGGTCCATCCGTGCCTCGTGGGTGAGTTGGCGCAGGTGGGCAAGGACATCAGGATGCTCTGCGGCGACGTTCTTTGTTTCGCCGATGTCATTATCGAGATCGTAGAGGGAGAGTTCGTCCACGGCATTGCCTGCAAAACGGCCACTCCAGCCCACCCAGGGCGGATTCGCGGGACGCTTCCTCACAAATTTCCACTTTCCGCTGCGGACCGCTTGGAGATGCGTAAAACAGTAATAGTAAAAGGCTTCGTGCGGTGATGGTGTGTGAGTGGGGTGGTGGAGGAGGGGCGTTAGATCACGGCCATCGATGATACGGTCTGAAGGTGTCTTGACTCCAGCCAGTGAGGCAAACGTAGGTGTCAGGTCGATGGTAGAGGCAATTGCATCGTTCGAGGTGCCTGCGGGCACTTTGCCGGGCCACCATGCGATGCATGGTACACGCAGGCCGCCTTCCCAAGTCAGCATCTTGTAGCCGCGCAGCGGATCGGCATGACCGGAGTGATTGCGCGGGATGAAAGGCTTGCCGTCCGGCTCCATGCCCATCGTGGTTTCAATCCACGGACCGTTGTCGGAGGTGAAGATCACGAGCGTGTTGTCGGCAAGCTTGAGTTCACGCAGCGTTTTCACAACCTCGCCGCAGCTCCAGTCGATCTCCTCCACCGCATCCCCAAATGGCCCGCCCGCGCTCTTGCCTTTGAAATTCTCCGACGCTCCCAGCGGGATGTGCGGCATATTGTGCGCGAGGTAGAGGAAGAACGGCTTTTCCCGATGCTGACGGATGAAAGCTAGCGCTTCGCGGGTGTAGTCCTGCGTGACGTGATCCCACGACTCCACTGCAGGCACCGCGACCTCCTCATTGCGCAGGATTGTGCTGCGAAACTTCGAGTCGGCGACGTGAACGGTGGCACCGTTGTAAAGCGGCGTGCCGTAAAATGCGTCAAATCCTTGGGCATTTGGCATCGTGGCTGGATCAAATCCGGTGGGCGAGGACTTCGAGTGCTCGCCGAGGTGCCATTTGCCGATACAGGCGGTGGCATAGCCCGCATCGCGGAGGATTTCAGCCATGGTGATCTCCTTTGCGTGTAGCACCGTGTGCTGGTTCTTCTTGTTGCCTGGCTCGCTGATGCGAATCGGGTAACAGCCCGTCATCAGCGCAGCTCGTGATGGTCCGCACACAGCCTGAGCATAAAAACTCGTCAGTCGCAGCCCTTCCGCAGCCATCTTGTCGAGATGCGGCGTCTTGATCTGCGTGGAACCAAAACAACCGAGATCGCCGTAGCCGAGGTCGTCGGCGAGTATGAGGATGATGTTTGGGCGCTCCGCTGCAAGAAGCGAAGACCAGAGGGTGAGGAACAACAGCAGGAATCTCATGATTGGGGAATACGTTGACCGAGACGGGCTCTTGACGGGTCGGCATGCACGGTGTCATGCCTGAAATGCACCTGTGCGTGACATCGGCCGGCATCCGCGATTAAATAGGGCATGAACCACGAACTCACCGAAACCACGCTCGACGGTCCGCGCACGCGGCGCTGGGTGGTGGAGGCCCGCGAGTGCGTGGAGATGACCACGCACCGCATCGCACGTTTTGGCCTGGATGAGGCGCTGCCTCCCTACCGGCGTGTGCGCATGAGTCCGACGGGCAGTTTTGTTCTCGCGTGCGTAAGTGGCGAAGGTTCCATCTTGCTCGACGGCCGCTGGCAGCGGGTGAAGCCGGGCATGGTATGTCTGGCGCCGCCACGGGTGCTGAATGCCTTTGAAGCCAAAGGGCGTGAGCGCTGGTGTTTCGCGTGGATTCGCTATGACGAGCCGAGTTTCGTCACACCCGTAGTCGGCGCAGCTTCTCCTGTGATGCCTACAGCCCATGCCGATGAAATTGCGCGCATCATCCACGGCGTACGCGCCGAATGGGAAGGGGAGCGCGAGCCGCGAATCCTGCACTACTGGTTGGAACTGCTGCATGCCACCATCCGGCGCATTGCCCAGCCCTGGCGCAGCCGCGAGCCTCGTGTGGCCAAACTGTGGGCGGATGTGGAAAAGGACCTTATTTGCGACTGGACACTCGCCGAACTGGCGCATCGCAGTCACTGCAGCCCCGAGCACCTGCGCCGCCTGTGCATGAAGGAACTGGGCCGCAGCCCCATGCAGCATCTCACCTGCCTGCGCATGGAGCAGGCACGCCGCTTCCTCGAAGCCGGAAACGACAAGCTCGAATTCGTGGCCGCAAACGTCGGCTATGCGAATGCGGCGATCTTCTCCCGCGTGTTCAAGCGCTGGGTCGGCGTGGCGCCGGGGGAGTTCCGGGGCAGGGGGTGGTAAACACCGAGGCTTGCCAGTTTTGAGCTTGTCTCCTAGTCTGAAAGATTCGATATGCAAAATGACCTCGCGGAAAGCATCCGAAGCAACCTTCTGACCCAAGCACTCATCGTAGTGCTCTGCGTTTCTTTCTCAAGCAGCCGTCATCAGCAGACGAATGACATGGTGGAGCTGGAAAAACTCTACGTCACACAACGGCTTCTGACGGCGACAACGGGTGATGTGCGTCATAATGACAGCGATTTCGATGAATCCGTTTCGGAAAAACTGGCGGCTGACATGGAGCGTGGATTTACAATGAGCTCCACATCACTGGAAGTGGATTCGCTGGCGGTTTTTCTGTCAAAGACGAAGGCGGATTATGATCCACCTGTCCATCGTGTGTCACTGCCCAGCGGCGGGTGGTTGAGGTTTCGTGCCAGCCACCATTCATTTAAAGAGCTGGCTTCGCCGCCTGCCGGCAGTCTGATTCCTCTCTATGAAATTACTATTCTTGTGGGGGAGGACTCTGATTTGCACCGGAGAATTCCGCTTGCCGTCAAACTGACGAATGCTGAACAAAGTAGGCACCCGGCGTCAGGAAAAACTTCATGGGAGCCGATGGAGTTGCGTGCCTTCGCAGACCACCATGCCGAACCATTCAGCGCCTCGGATATTGAAAGCCGCATTCGTCTCAAAGCCCAGGCGTGGACTCAGGCGACGGATGCTGTGGACGGCCTGTATGCCTCATCTCGTTATGCTTACGAGAACGAGCAGATCACGATCCCCATGGTGAATGTCGAAATATCCGCAAGCCTCGCTCTGGCGCTTGTTTCCACCGCGCTAAGCGCGCATGCATCCTATCAGTGCCGTGTCTCTCAGCCGGGTGAAGGTGCCGAAGAAAGCAGCAGCCTGCTGATCTTGCGCCCGGTGGGCGGAACTGTATCGCCTGGCTGGTGGCATTATGCGGTGGCCCAGGCGGAAGTCTTTTTTGTACAGCCCCCTTATTGGGCTGGGCTGCTCGCTCCTGTGGTCTGCTCTCTGCTGCTCGGCTTCATCCACAGCGACGTGGAGTTTTGGTGGCTTGGATGGCTTCTTCTGCCGTTCGCCATCGCCTATGCTTCGCTGCTCGCAAAAAGAATCGTCGGCTCGTCATGGAAGCACCTGTGACCTAATGCCACAGCATCATTGGGATCAGCCCGTTGTGCGCAGCCCAGATGCAATGGCATTGATCGAAATCAGCAAGTCGGAAACCATCGCATCCGCAGCCTCGGTTTTACCAGCAGCGGTGAGTCCACGCCATTCACGCAGCAGGGCGATCTGCTGATGGTGCAGCACCTTGAGCGGTTCTTCGCGAATGTTCAGCGTGTAGGCAAGGCGCGGGCGGCGACCTTCAAAGGTGCCTTTGAAGAGGTCGTCGATAATGGTGCGGGTGGCTTCGTATTCACTGAGGATCGTGCCGAGGAAGCGGTCACGCACGGCGGTGTCCTCCACCAAAGCCGCGTAGGCACGCATGAGGTCGGTGTTGGCGCTGACGAGAGAACTTTCGATGTTGGTGAGGACGTAGCGCATGAAGGCGGAGCCGGGAATGGCGGCGGCCAGAGTGGCGTAGCT
>Ga0114968_10003183_pt1 | contig 12359 bp, 9 predicted proteins | sample M_130807_EF_Meta_FD_87020 | JGI IMG/M metagenome (GOLD analysis project Ga0114968, IMG submission 87020) | Freshwater microbial communities from Lake Montjoie, Canada to study carbon cycling - M_130807_EF_MetaG | ecosystem: Environmental > Aquatic > Freshwater > Lake | place: Lake Montjoie... | reverse complement strand
GTGGTGGCACCCTCATAATAGGCAGCGATGGTAATAATAGTGCTTTTGCTGGTTTTATAGCGTTAGGTGGCGGCGGCGGCGCCAGCAGAGATAGCTGCGGCGGCGGTCGTTCTGGCGGATCTGGCGGAGGTGGCAGTGGAGCTTATACAGCAGCCAATCCCTCTGGTTATATTGCCGGGTTAGGTACATGTGGCCAAGGATTTGCAGGCAGAAATGGTACTGGTAATCCCAGTGATTTACTAGCTAATTCAGCTGGTGGTGGTGGTGGTGGCGCCTCTGCTGTTGGCACTGTTGGCACAAGTCAACTGGGAGGAAACGGTGGTGCTGGTTATACCATGTCAATCACAGGATTGGCCGTGGGCTATGCAGGCGGCGGAGCCGGCGGAGTTACTGTAAATGGTTATTCAGGAAATGCTAGCCAAGGCGGAAATCGAGCTGGTAATGCTGGAACCACAAACACCGGCGGCGGCGGTGGCGGTGGCGATGCCGACCAATCTGGTGGCAGCGGCGGCAGAGGTATTGTGATCTTGGCCTACCCCTCCGATCTATCCAATATTACTTCTATGAGTGGCTCAACATTGGTGGCCAATGGCACCACAGCACCCAACATACCCACTCCGTGTACAGCAAATAGACCAGGTTATAAAATATACAAATTTACAGCTGGTTCTGGAAACATAATTATTGGATAAATATAGGATAACGAGAAAAATACCATGTCATTTCCCAGTTCACCCATAAACGGCCAACAGTCCATTGTCAATGGCATCAAGTACAGTTACAACACAGCCACCACTGCTTGGACCAGAGTCACTACCTCCACAGTGAGTGTGGATGGAACAGCCAATGTGTTTGCCATAACCAATACCAGTACAGCCACAACCACAGCCACAGGTGCTCTTAGAGTAGCCGGCGGTGTGGGCGTTGGTGGCGATTTGTTTGTGGGCGGGAATGTCTATTCCAATGGCAGTAGAGTCTACCCCACAAATATACAAAACTTCAGTGCCGCGGCCAATACCACCACATTTATAGTATCTAACGGATATACAGTGGGATATGTACAAGTTTTTGCCAACGGTTTGCTGTTACCTCCTAGTGATTACACAGCCAGTGACGGAGTTAAAGTGATTCTAACACAGCCTAGGAATTTGAATGATCAAATTACAATAATTTCCAGTGCAAATGCCGTACCAACGGTTTCAGCATCACCAAATTCATTGGCCATTGCAATGTCAGTTGCCTTGGGTATTTGAACAATAAATAATAAAAAGGAATACTGAATAAAATGGCCAAACAATTACAAAGAACTTATGTTTTTACACCTGGTGTAGCTGGTGCGGGAACTATACAAATACCTGGAAAATTTGACCTAAGTCAACTTTTAGTCATTACCAACGTAACTAAAAATCAAATTATCTATAATTTTGCCGATTTGAACTACATAGGAACCACTGTAAGTTTTAGTCGTGCTAATACTACACAGTTCCCACAGGCATTGGGCATGAGTGAAGGTGTGACCACTATCACTTTAGGCTACTCCACATCTGGCATGAGCAGTGGTGATATACTACAAATTTTTACAGAACGTACTGATGGTGCTGTATTAACAAGAGCCATGGGTGCAGGCACTGATGCATGGGAACGCCAACGCACATCCAATCCCAAGTCAATGATTGATGCTGACTTTGAATACGGATTACAACCAACCAAATGGCAACAAATCAGTATGGTTAGAGGATATCCTGGAATTTATGAAATCCCAGGTAGTGATTTAAGTATATTCAATATGACCACTAATGCCAACTATGGTTACTCTTCTGACATCAGTGCCGACAGTCTTATCACAGTCACCACCGTAAATCCTCACGGCCTTAGTGCAGGTACTCCCCTAGTAGTAACTGGCTTAGATACTACTGTGGCCAGTTTTGCTCTAGCACAAGGATCCTTTATTGCAGACACTATACTTACAAGTAATTCATTCACCTATTATGCTCGAGGAAAAGTAGGGAGCAGTAGTGGGACATTGGTAAATTCAAGCTATACTGTAATTCGTCAAGGCGGATTTTATACTGGCGCTTCTAGAACTGATGCATCATTTAGCATAATATCAGGCGGAACTACTGGAACTACTGCCACCATACAAGTTTCTTTTTCGTCAGGAGATCACGGACTTCTGCCAGGAAACGGTATTATGGTGGTAATTAGCAGTGATAATGGTGTTAATAATCATAATTATGCTCAAGGACCATTTGTTATAACCAGTGTGACTAGTGTGAGCAGTTTTACATATCAAGCTCGAAGTTCAGTAAGCACTATTACACAAACCGGAAGTATTAGTGGTGTGATATATGCTCGCAGTGACAGCTTTTATGTGCATAGGGCATATGATGGTGGAGTACAGTTAGGCACCGGTGGATTCAATTATGGTGCGGCAGCCATAAGACAAAGTAAAAAATATATGAGATATCAAAGTGGTAAAGCTATTAACTTTAACACAGGATTATTGATGGCACCTAACTATCAATTACGCAGTGTCACAGCCACAAATACTATTATAGGTAGTAGCATTATAGCAGTCTGTGATTTAGAAGATCACAATTTTCAAGTTGGTGCTGTGGTAAAATTAGAAAATATCACATCTAGTGGTTACAGTGGGACTTATTCTGTTGCTTCAATAATTGACAGTAGAACTTTCACAGTCACCGCTACCAGTGTGTTAAGTACAACCACAGCGGTCATGGGAACTCCCTGCTATGTGAGTTTGATAAATTGGTACGGCAGCACAGTGAGAGCTGGAACATTTGATGAACAAAACGGTGTTTTTTGGCAATATGATGGTCAACAAATTTCAGTAGGTATACGAATTGGTGTCACTGATATGGGAGGATTGGCAAGTATAAGTCCTGATGCCGTATCAGTGACTGGCCAAAATTCTCGATGGTACACACAATTGATTGCTGGGGATAAAGTGGTGCTACGTGGAATGACTCATCATGTTTCCAGAGTAGTCAGCGACACCAATATTAATATCACCAGTGATTGGAGAGCACCTACTACTTCTACAGGTGTTAGAATGCTGAAAGTGTTGGAAAGAATTGTTCCTCAAAGTCAATGGAATATGGATCGATGTGATGGTTCAAGTTCTGTATATAATCCCAGTGGTTATAGTATATCAGTGAATAAAATGCAGATGGCAGGTATACAGTGGACTTGGTACGGAGCTGGTTTTGTTGATTTTATGTTACGAGGACCTGATGGAAATTACATTACGGTACATAGAATGCGTAATAATAACATCAATAACGAAGCATACATGCGGACTGGAAATATGCCAGTGCGTTATGAAGTAATCAATGAAGGTGCTCGTGCTGGATTAGCTCAAGATATGGGTTCAGCAGACACTGTGATGACAGTAACTGATGTTACTTTTTTCCCTAACTCAGGAATAGTTTATGTTGACAATGAAATTATCAGCTATAACGGAGTTACTACCAGTACCAACACATTAAATAATTTGGTACGTGGTACATCAATCACACAATTTATTAGTAATTCTAATAAAACATTATATGCTGGCAGAGCAGTTGCACACTATGCTAATAGTGGTACTGGTGTATTATTATATGGGCAAACAGCGGCACCCAATATCAGTCACTGGGGCAGTGCGTTTATACAAGATGGCGGGTTTGATGATGATCGCGGGTATTTGTTTAATTATGCGGCTACCAATATTCAACTGTCCACTAGAAAAACCACATTGTTTGGCATCAGGCTTGCACCCAGTGTCAGTAATGCTATAGCTGGTGATTTGGGTGTGAGAGATCTTATCAACAGAGCGCAGTTTCTATTACAATCATTGGAAATTTCTTCAGGCGGAGATATTACAAAATATGGTAACACTGCGATTGTTATTGAAGGAGTATTAAATCCTATTAATTACCCACTAACACAAAACATCACATGGTATACACTCAATGGTGGTGTGAATATTTCACCAATCAGTAATGGACAACCCAGTTTTAGTCAAGTGGCACCTGGTTCATTGATGACTTTTACTAATTATTCGATAGTACAATCCAATCTTCAAGTTGGCGGAACCCCACTTGCAGGCACCACAGTACTTTCAGTTGGCACCGGCACTTTGCAAGTGGGGGATGCAGTTTATCCTTTTACAACATCATCTACTGCGTTAGCTGGTGGTACATTTATACAAAAGATAGGCGACGGAACCATTACATTAAATAATCCATTAGTTGGCACACTAGCAAGTAATATCAATGTGAGTAGAAATGCATATGCGTTACCAGGAGAAACAATTTTTTCTTTTATTAGTAGTATTGCTAATAGAGATACGTTGGACCTAGCCTCATTAAAAGAAATGACTAATACTCCAGTGGGCGGAAGAAGTTGTTATCCTAATGGTCCAGATGCGTTGTTTATAAATGCTTATTTGACACAGGGAATTCCACTTTACGCCAACGTAGTGTTACGTTGGGGCGAGGCTCAGGCCTAACATAAAACTAGGAAAATAATATGAGTATAGCCGGTAATTTATCAGTTTTAGAAAATGCAGCAGGGCAAGTATCTATTACTAATACCACTCCTAGTACTAATACAACGACGGGAGCATTGACTGTTTCTGGTGGTGTGGGTATTGCTGGCGGAATGTTTGTTGCTGGAGTTATAACTGCAACTAACTTAAACATAACTGGTGCTGTTACAGCTACCAGTATCTATATAGGCGCTTATTCAGTATCCACAGCCTCAGCATTGACTGCACAGTATTTTGGTTCAAGTTTGGGCACAGCAGGTACTTTGAATTTTGCCACTGGTACCACAGCCACATTAGTGGGAAATATTTTGACTATACAGGCCACAGCTAGTGGTGGCGGAACAACATTGCCAAGTCAATCTGGACAAGGTGGAAAATATTTAACCACTGATGGAACCAATTTAAGTTGGGGCACAGTTTCTGGAGGTAGCGGGGGATCAATTAGTGGAACAACTAGTTCCATTGTTTGGTCTATAGATGGGTCAGGATATATTCCTCCCACAGGTGACAAAACCGCAATTATAGTACCATTTGACTGTTATGTCACACAAGCTACAGTGATTGCCAATAATACCGGTAGTGCTTTGATCTATGTAAGTACTAGTACTGTAAGTTCTTGGCCCAGCAAAACATTAATCAGCACTAGTAGTATAACTTTATCCAATGTTCAAAGTCTTCAAATAAGTACTAGCACATGGACTAACACAGTATTAGCTCGAGGGCAATTAATTGTAGCATCATTGCAAACTGTGAGTACATTTACCTTTTTGACCCTAAGTTTATCTGTAGTTAGAACATAATACATTTATTGATATACTATGCCTATTGATAAAAAATATATTAGATACTATTGCCGCACAGGCTATGGCGACTCCACCTTTTTTAGAATACCACCATGTGCTGGGCGAGTAACTTTAGAACTTTTTGGAAGACCAAGTTATGGTCAATGTAATATACCTCTAAGCGGTGGAGGAGTTGGCACGACCGCTACTCAATGTTCAAAAAGTTTATTGTCAATTTATCGTGGACGTTGGTACGGCAAAACTGAAGTGACCAGTGCAAACATAACTGATAGCAGTGCATTTGCTATTGCGTGTCAAACAACTGTATCTTATTTTAGGATAGCACAAGGAAGCAGCGTTGGCGGAGTTATATTACCACAGGCATCCTCCACCTATTGTAGCACCGGGGTAGGTGATGTGATTTATAAAGGAGGATTCCATGGTCGTAGATATGTAACATGTTCAGCCACTGTATCATGCGGTAAGTCAACTATCACTGGTTATGGTGCTATTTGGGGAGGATGGGGTGGTGATGCTGGACCAAGAGGTCCTGGCGGCTGTGGAGCCAGTGCATATACTATAAATAGTTATCAAATATCTACAACCTATTATCCAGGTGGCGGCGGTGGTGCCAATGGAGGTGGCAATGCCTCTACCAGTACTGCTGGGCGTAGTGTTTGGAATACTCCAAGTTCCTTTGGTGCTGGCGGATCAGGTGGCAGTACTACTACTTTTTACTCTGGTACTTATTGCAATGCAGCGAGTGTATCACTAGGAGGTAATGGCGGAGGTAAAACTACTGGTGGCGGATCTGCTGGATCTGCTAATATACCTTCCGGCTCTTGTACTGTTTGGGGTATTTTAACTGCATATCTTGGAACTAAATCTCCCCCTTCTGTCACTTATAGATATGTAGCTACTACACCAGGTGTTTATCAAATTGTTGTTCCTATAGGGACAACCCAAATACAAGTTTATGCGTTGGGCGGTGGCGCGGGAGGTAATATAGGTACTAGTACATCAGCACCAGGCTTTAATATCCAAACTGGCACCAAAGCTGGCGGCGGTGGTGGTGGATTTGCTTACTCATCTCTAACTAAAAATTACACTGAGCCAGGTTCGGTGATTTGTATACAGGTGGCTTGTTCAAGGTATTCTGGTTATACCATAAACTATAAAAGTTCTAAAGTAACTATTGACGGAGTTCTGGAAGCCGAAGCATACACAGCTTATGATGTTAGGGGTGGTGGATGTTTTATCAACTCAGGTGCTGGTTGGAATGCAAACTATGCTAGGAATGGCCGCACCTACAGCGGCGGCTGGGGCGGTGGTGGTTACTGTACCACACGAACTGGCGGCGGTGGCGGCGCAGCCTGGTATGGTGGATTTGGCGGCAACGGTGGTTGGGCTCTTTCTACTAGAATTACAGGTGGTGGTGGAGGTGCCGCTAGCTGTACTGGTTCGGGTTATAACGGCGCAACCGCCAGTACTACCACCGCTGGTGGTATTGGTGGGCAATCTGGTGGTGGTGCCCCTCATTATGGCGGAACTCCAGGAAACGGCGTATATAATAATTCTACAATATTTCTTTATGGAAAGGGTGGCGCCGGCGGCGGCGGTGGAAGTACAACTAACTCCACCACCAGAAGTAAAGGTGGTGGCTACGGCGGCATGTCTACCTTTTTAGGCGTTGCCTCTATGAACGCCTTTTGTGGTTATAGAACAACTGATCCTAATTGCTCTAGCTACAGGTTCATCACCCCCTGTACTCCATTTGGTCCTGGTGGTGGTGGTGGTGGTGCTTATTGTTGTGGCACCGGTGGCCAAGGTGGCCTTTTTGGTGGCGGCGGCGGTGGCGCGAGGTGCTACCCAGGCTCCGGCAGTAAAGGGCTTGTAATTGTTATTATATCTGTTAATATGGGAAGCTCAGGAGCCATTGCTAAATTTACCACAAGTACCAGTCATGTACAGGTCATATAGATTAATTATAAAATTTTATTTTTACAATTTTTAAAGAAGCCACCAAATGATATCGATACCCAGTTTAAGACAAAGAATGGGAGTGTATCATGTGGGTACTCTTGAGTTTGTCAATAAAGCTGATGCATTAGTATATGCCACCAGCACCAATCAATCAGTGAGCTGGAATTTCAACGAACATGTATTTTCCAGTATAGATTGGCATACGCCTATTGAGACCCCTTTGTTGGAACTGTATCGTCAACGAGCTCAACAACTGAGAGATACTTATGATTTCGTATCTCTATTCTTTTCTGGGGGAGTTGATAGTACCAATGTATTGATGTCATTTGTAAATAATAATATTCCACTTGATGAAATTGTGATGTTTCGACCATTGAGAATTTTGAATCAAGCCAATACCGTGGACACCAGTGATCAAAATATCTATTCTGAAATAGAATTTGCCGCTGTGCCCTATTTAAAAAAATATGTAAAAGATCATAAAATCAAAATAAGATTTCTTGACATGGATCTTGCCTTGGAGAAGTTTTTTCAAAATCCCAATTTGTATGAATACTTTGTGAATTTGCATCAATATACTGTTCGACAAGTGGCTAAAACTGCTATGACGCTCACAGATAACACTTGGGATAGATTATATGAAAAAAGTCTAAAAGTAGCACATATAACGGCAGCTGAAAAACCTTTTATTTTTTGTCAAGATGGGGTATATTATTCTACATTTTTTGATGACAGTGTACATATCATGAATTATGTCAATGCGGCATTCTCTAAAGATCACAGCCATTTGGTCAATTATCAAATACATGAAAATTTTTATTGGTCAGCTGATTTACCACAGATAACAATTAAACAATGTCAAATTGTTAAAAATCATATTCAAGACCACAATGACTTTGATAAATTTTTTCCTCATGGGTCCAATATCAAAGCTGACGATCTAGCAGTCAATAAAGTCATATATCCAAATCATGTAATGGAAATAAGATCGCTATTTGCAGTAGCAAAATCACCTAGGGGAATCAAACAAACTCTTGACAGCTGGTTTCATCAATATATGGAATATAATATCATTGGTAAATTCCATGATATGGTTCACTGCACAAACAGCAATATAGATCCTAGATTTTTTATAACTTTTCAGCCAGAAGTTGGGCCAGTGTTGCTCAACGGGTATTATAGTGGCAGATATGAATTTTGATGAATAAATGAGTCAATATCAACAATACGCAATGTCATCAACCCCCAGTTTAAGACAAAGAATGGGAGTGTATCATGTGGGTACTCTTGAGTTTGTCAATAAAGCCGATGCCTTATTGTATGCTACCAGCACTGGACAATTGGTACGGTGGAATTTCAACGAAGATGTATTTTCCAGTATAGATTGGCATACGCCTATTGAGACTCCTTTGTTGGAACTGTATCGTCAAAGGGCCCAGCAACTACGAGACACCTACGATTTTTTATCCTTGTATTTCTCTGGGGGAGTTGATAGTACTAATGTATTGATGTCATTCATAGACAATAACATTCCACTTGATGAAATTGTCATGTATCGTCCAGTAAGACTTGTGAATAAAGCCAATACTCTAGACACCAGCGACACGAATATTTGGTCTGAAATAGAATTTGCTGCTGTGCCTTATTTAAAAAAATATGTAAAAGATCATAAAATCAAAATAAGATTTCTTGACATGGATGTTGCGTTAGAGGAATTTTTTCAAAATCCTAAATTATATGAACACTTCAGCGTCCTTCCCCAATATAGTTCTCGTCAGGTGGCTAAAATTGCCATGAGTCTCACAGACAAAATTTGGAATAGTTTATATCAGAGAGGTGTGAAAGTAGCACATATAAAAGGTGCAGATAAACCTTTCATTTATTTTCAAAATGGTACATATCATAGTTCATTTTGCGATGACAGCGTTCATATCATGAATTTTGCCAATGATAACTTTAGTAAAGATCACGGTCATTTAGTCAATCATCAAATACATGAAAATTTTTATTGGACTGCAAGTTTACCACAGATAACAATTAAACAGTGTCAGATGGTTAAAAAGTATATCCAGGATCACAATGCTTTTGATAAATTTTTCCTTCATGGATCTGATGCTAGAGCTGATGATTTAGAAATCAATAAAGTTATATATCCAAATCATGTAATGGAAATAAGATCGCTATTTGCAGTAAAAAAATCGCCTAGGGGTCTTAAACAGGGCACTGATGTTTGGTTTTTTCAACAAATGGGACACAACGTCGTTGGAAAGTTTTATGACTTGATGAATTTTACAAAAAGTGTCTTAGATCCTCGATTTTTAATAACTTTTCAACCAGAAGTTGGGCCAGTTCTTCTCAATGTTTATCGAAGTGGCAAGTATGAATTTTGATGAATAAATGGTTTGTGTAATTACTGCATAAATATACGATCAAAGGACCAAATCAATGAGTCAATATTATACAATAACCACAATTACCACTGGTACAAATACTGGTACAAACAAGTATCAAACAATGGCTTTGGCAGCTAACGCAGTTTCAACCAGCACAGCCGTTACTGCTAGACGAATTTTGATCACCAACGGTACAACACCCACGTTTGTGGCTTTTGGCGCGACACCTGCAGTAAGTACAACTACAGGTTTCCAATTACCTGGAAACAGCGAAATGATTTTTAATTTTAGATCAGGTGATAAAATTGCTGCAATATCCGCAAGTAATAGCACAATCAGTATACTTGATTTAGATTAACAAAGACTAAACAATGACTATTAGAAAGCTGGAAAGTAAAGCAGTTCGTGCCGCAATTGGCACATATATAGGAAGAGCGGGCGAAATATCCTTTGATCCCGCAATAGGCGCACTTAAACTATCCGATGGCATATTGCCGGGTGGTGTAGCAATTACACAGCCTACCGTACCCGCCCTATCAGATAATCGTTGGTATGTTGACCCCAGTAGAACAGACATAAATCCTGTGTCAGCAACTGGTAATTTCGCAAATCCATTCCTCGGCATAACTGCCGCACTGGTCTATATTGAAGCAAGAATTGCTGACGGCAGTTTGGTCCTAAACATTTCGGGCGCCGTTGTTGATAACCCACAGTTCATTATTCTAAAGAGTTCAACTACAGAAAATGTGGCACTAACTCGTGGAAATATTTTTATTATAGGTGATACTCCGGATGCTGGACACGCACCCATCTGGATCAAAGGTTACGTTACTGTTACCCCAGCAGACTCCAGCGCAAATGCCATTAATGTCAATAGATTTGGTTTGTTTAATGTTGCTGTTATTCCTTCTACTGCCAATCATGCTATTCAAGTGACTGGTGCCAACTCATCAAAACTTTTCCTAGAAGATGTATACTGCTATCAAGGCAACGACACCAAGAGTTGTGTTTATGCCAATAATACTGGCACTGGCAGCAGAGTGGAAATGTACGATTGTACCATGGCTAGAGCCAGTGGTTCCGTATATCTAATAGACATTCAGCGTGGATTCTGTAGCATAAACAATCTGGAAACCAACGGCACGGGTCAAGTGCTTAACATGGCAAATGATTCCACAGGCAATATGCTGAGAAGTGGAATAGAAGCCAACACTGGTGCTGTGGTTACTCTAAGTGGAACAGCACAATGGGGTATGGGTGTGAGTATTATTACCAACACTGGCACAGGTACCAATACATATGGTATCTCAATGAGTGGTACAGCAACCATGCAGTTTGGTGTGTGTACATTTAACATACCGGCCGCACAGGCAACCAATCGTGCTATCAATGGAGTGGCTGGCAATGTGGTATTATACTCTGGTCCAATATTCCAATACGGAACTACAGACAAGATATCCTCAGCAATAACATTGATTCCTTTAGACACCACATTCACAGCAGTTTAACGTGTAACACAAACGTAATCTTTGTAACACAATATTGAGATAAAATTTGAGGGTTGTAAAATTTATCCAACTGTAGAAAACCTACAACGAGAAATATACGTTGGTTGTGGATTTTATTTAGAAGAATCATAAAAATAAATAATATAATAACTTAAAGGTATCAAAATGAAAAAGATTTTATTTACACTGCTGTTAGCAGTCGCAGGATTGGCCAATGCATGGGATCAACGTGCTCCGTTGCCAGTTCAAAACTGTGCTGTCCATAGTCCATATGGTTTTGCACAAACACAACGCACAGCTCAGCCAATCTGCCGTGAGGCGTATTTGGTAGCCTATGATGCTTCAGCTAAGATTCCTGCATATGTAGCCTATACACTACTACCACAAAATGCATTAGGTTGTTTTCCACGTACTAATGCGTTTGTTGCTGATCAATCATTAAACGGCACGGGTGCTAGACCAGATGACTATGCTGGCACAGGCTATGACAAAGGCCACGCAGCACCCGATGGTGACTTATCATGGTCGCAGCAAGTAGAATACGAAAGTTTTTTAATGACCAATATGTATCCACAACACGGATCATTGAATAGAGGAATCTGGAAACTGTTAGAAACTTCAGTGCGTGGTTGGGCAGTTCAGCAAAATCAGCCATTTACAATTTATGTAGGCGCACTATATGGCGCAGGTGACCCCACTATAGGTAATGGAGTTGTTGTTCCACACGGATTTTACAAGATTGTGATCAACAACACCACACATGAAATTGCAGGCTGGGGATTTCCGCATACAAAACCCTATGTTAATTTGGGTAACGATTTAACAAAATTTCGTGTGCCAGTAGCAGACATTATGAAACAAGCCGGAGTACAATATAAATTCCCTAATAATGCCAAAGAGTTACAACCTGGTCAGGAATGGGCTGTGAATTTTGGAGATTTGACCAAGGCCAAACGGGCCAAATGCGGTTCCGGTGCAGATTAATTAATTGAATTGATAAATATTTCTATGAAAATACAATCTTATCAACTATTTGCACAGTTATGTGAAAATATGTTCAATGAAGACAGCACTGGGCTAGATCTAGTCCGCGGCCAAACAGGCGGTGAAGCAGTTATTAAAAAACTGCACCAAGCTGGCG
>Ga0114968_10003182_pt1 | contig 12366 bp, 14 predicted proteins | sample M_130807_EF_Meta_FD_87020 | JGI IMG/M metagenome (GOLD analysis project Ga0114968, IMG submission 87020) | Freshwater microbial communities from Lake Montjoie, Canada to study carbon cycling - M_130807_EF_MetaG | ecosystem: Environmental > Aquatic > Freshwater > Lake | place: Lake Montjoie... | reverse complement strand
CGAAGTAGGTATCAATGTCCGAGATAACTTTGCTGAGAGACAGCATATGGTTATACTCAAGCAACAAGAGAAGATGGATATCTACGAGCGTTTCTTACAGGATATCGAGATACACTATATGATTACTAAAGACTATCGTAAGGTACAGGATCTGATCGATCGTGCTTGCCAATGGAGCCTAGCACGGCGCACTATGTATGGTAACCCAAGTCCTGTAGATAAAGCAGCAGCACTAGAATTAGCAACACGCAGATTAGGAGAGGATGTATAATGACCTGGCGAGTTAGCAATAGAGAAAAGAAGAACGTCACACAGATTGAAACTTACAGCAACGGTGAACTCACTGCTACCCGTGAAGTTGGATGGCGTTGGGGTAAATGGAAATATGATACCAAACCTAACTTGAGTATCTATAAGGAAGATGATCAGCACGATGTTAATGACTTTGGTGATGTCACCGATGGTGATCTAGATGATGGTTGCTGGGCAGAATGGAACTGGCCCGATAACATGGATACAGATGAAATCGAACGACTTGAAGATATATACGATGAAGAAGGCGATGAGGGATTAGAGAACGAAGGATGGAGTTTCGATGATAGCGAAACATTCGTCACTGGCCCGTTGGATGTAGAATTTGTTCCAGACAACTACGAAAAGAAGCCAGTAGTGATTCAAGCAGTTAAGTTCACTGGTGAGAACGAAGAAGAGTTGCGTTTATTCTGCGGCGACACTCTTGGTGCTATTGTAAACAATGAAGCACATATTCGTACGCTAGAAGATGGTCGCCTGTCACAAGTTGAACATATGGCTACAGTAGGTGACTATATCATCAAGGGTATCAAGGGCGAGTTTTATGCCTGTAAGCCAGATATCTTCGAAGCATCGTACGAGTCTACCTGGCGAGAGTACAAGCAGCAATGAACGATGATATAGACATTCAATTACAGGATCAGAGTGGTATGTGGCGTACACATATGACTACGATTAACAACAGCCAGATGATCCTTATGCGTATGAAAGAACTTAAAGATCGTCATCCTGACCTTAGAGTCCGCGCTGTTACACGTGACGGTAAATTAGTAGATATGTTATGAGGAAAGAAAATGTTTGAATGTTTAATGCTCGGTGATAGCATCGCCATTGGAGCACAACAATACTATTCAACCTGTGCTAAGATAGCCAAGGGTGGTATTAATAGTTGGCAGTTTAATAAGATATTCGTTAGCGAGGATCTAGTGGCCAGGACTGCTATTATCAGTCTGGGTAGCAACGATCACGCACATGTTAAGACCGAGAGAGAACTGTTAAAGATACGTGATCGTCTTAAAGCCGAACGTGTATTCTGGATACTGCCTGCTGGTAATCTACAGTCCAGTAATGTTCCTATCGAAGAGATACAGACTATCGTATATAACATCGCTGGTAAGTATAACGATCGTGTGGTTGGTATTGAAAATGTACAATCGGACGGTATCCATCCCAGTAAGGAAGGTTATAAGAAGATAGTCGAGAAGATAAAATGACACGCATACCGAGAGGCATACAGATAAAGAAACCTGTAGTACCGGATGATACTTGCCCCTATATCGATATGGCGATAGATCTCATCGACAAGATATCTGAGACTGAGGATGTGACTTGGCGCAGGGACCAGGCAGTACTGGTCACAGCACTACTGGAATACGTCCGCGAAAGCAACACTAGATTAAGAGAAAGCAGTAAGTTTTGGTATGGAAAGTATCGGCCATGATCAAACCACTACGCGACGACCTTATGGTACAGCAACAGTTGCCTGGTGTGGGACCTATGAAGATATGGCAACACATGGTCGCTGTGATCATGTTAAACCAGACTGGACGCAAGCCTGTTAAGACTGTTTTTCCCCTGTTCATGAAACAGTTCCCTACTCCATTCCATGTTGTTTACGCAACACCTGAGGATATTAAAGAAGTCATATGGCCGTTGGGGTTAGTTAATGTCCGAGAGAAACGTATCCGCAAGATGAGCGAGCAGTTCGCTAAGTGGGATCGTAATGATGCCACTGAACTGTATGGTATTGGCAAGTATGGTAGCGACAGTTATGAGATATTCTTTAAGCAGAATTACTCTGTACAGCCAACAGATAAAGAATTGCTACGATATCTGAGAGAAGAAATTAAAGTAGCAGTTTAATAAAAACAAGCCACCTGGTAAATATACAGGAGGCTTTTATGCGTAAACTTGCGTTTTTCTTATCATTTTTACTATTTTCCTCACAGATTTCAGCAAGTGAGATGGTATTTGGCTTTAAAAATCCCGCATTTAGTGGCGAGGGTTATAGCACTCACATGCTTACAATAGAGCAAGAAGAATTCAGTCGCAAGCAGGCACGTGAGTCTGCGACTAGAGCAAGACAAGAAGCAGCAGCAACAGCAGCAGCCAACACTAACCTACACAAGTTCTTAAACAATCTAGAGAGTCGTATCTACGCACAGTTAAGCCTACAGTTAAGCAATGCTATATTTGCTGACGGATCTACTACTGGTACACTGAACTTCGAAGGCAGCGTTATAAGTTGGGTTAAAGATACAGTTAACCAGACTATCAATCTAACAGTTATAGATGCTAATAATAATCGCACAGAAATAACAGTGCCAATAGGGAGTTTCAAGTTTTGAGAACTCTTGCTATCATACTGTTTTCATTATTGCTTAGTAGTTGTAATGCTATGAAGGGACAATCAAATAAGGTTGAGCCCACTGACTTACCAGAGCCAGTGACTAAGAGTCACTATAATGAATTAACTAATCTAACGCCACCTAATGGTCCTCCTATAACAGTTGCTATGTATGGCTTCGGTGATAAGACTGGGCAGCGTAAAGAGAATGACAAGTTTAGCGTATTAAGCAGCGCGGTCACACAGGGTGGCGAAGTGTTTTTAATCAAGGCGATGCAGGACGCAGGCAAAGGCAAATGGTTCCAAGTAGTGGAACGAGTTGGGCTCGATAATCTAATTAAAGAACGTCAGTTGATACGTAATCAACGTGAAACATACGAAGGTAAGGATGCTAAACCACTATCTCCCATGCTCATTGCGGGCATTATGGTCGAGGGTGGAATAGTAGGATATGATACTAACTTATCTTCAGGTGGGGCCGGTGCTGCTCTCCTCGGCATCGGTGCTACGGCGCAATATAGGACAGACGTAGTCACGGTTATTATACGTTTGATATCTGTACACACAGGTGAAGTCCTTATATCAGCAGGTGCTACTAAGACTATATTAAGCACTGGACTGAGCGGAAACATTATGAAGTTTGTCGATCATGGAACTATGAGCGTACAGACCGAAATAGGTTCCAATACTAACGAATCATCTACTTATGCGGTTAGACTAGCAACCGAAGCAGCAGTAGTAGATCTAATCAAGCAAGGTGTCACTAAGGGATTGTGGAAATTCGCTTCGACTAAAGCGAAAACAGAATCCCAACCGGCACCTACGCCCTAAGGAGAACGCTATGAAAAACATAGCAATATTAGCACTGGGACTATTATTCCTAGCAACAAACGTCACAGCAGGACCAAACAACATGGTCTACATCGATCAGGTTGGTAGCACTAGCGTTATCAACCTGACCCAGACTGGCGGCGGTAATGAACTGGGAAATGAAACCACGAAGGCCATCTTCTACGGCAACAATCAGACGGTTATGATCCAGCAGATCGGCTATGGTAATACTGCCAGTGTTAATATACAGGGAGCCAGTGCGACAGTTAATTCTACAGCAACGGGCGACAACAACGTAGTTAACTTGAGTTGCGGTGCTATGCCAACTACAGCCTGTACTGATGCTAATCTAACAGCCGATACTACAGGATCAAGCAACACGCTCAGTATAACCACAGGTGCTAAGAGCACAGCAAGCATCGTTACAACAGGCGGCGATGGTAATACAGCAACTATTAACAATGCCAGCGATCACTTACTAGGTGCTAAATCTAGTATAAACATCGCAGGTGGACAGAATACGGTATCGGTATCACAGAGCGGCCCAGCGGGTGCTACTGGATTCGATGCTATGGTAGACGTGACAGGATCAAGCAATAACATCGGAGTGACACAAACTGGAACAGTTGACAGCAAGGTTAACGTCAAGAGCGTGGGTTCTAATAACACTATTACTGTCCGTAGCGGCAACTGACGCACTGGCGATAATAGGGACTGTGACTGAACAGTCGGGACCTATGGAAATACAGAGAAACAAGGAAGTTATTCCTAGCGAAACCAACAGTGGTGTCGAGATGAATGATGCTGTGATAACTGCCCGTTCACGTGCCCAAATCACGTTTAAAGACAATACCAAAGTACAGATAACTGAACAGAGCAAACTAGTCATAGACGACTTCGTATACGATCCAAACAAGGGCGATGCTGGCAAATTAGGTATAAGAGTAGCGTTAGGTACTGCTCGCTATGCTAGTGGGCAGATTGCCAAGGACAATCCACAGAGCGTTAAAGTAGAAACACCCAGCGCAACTATAGGTGTGCGTGGCACAGACTTCAGCATGACTGTAGATGAACTTGGACGCAGTCTGATCGTATTGCTGCCCAGTTGCCCACCTAATTGGAAGAACATAGAGAAAGACTGTAAGACTGGTGTTATATCTGTTGTCACTGATATGGGTGAAGAGATACTAGATAAGCCATTCCAGGCAACTCGCACAGTATCTAAAGAACAGAACCCAGGAAAGAGTATTATACTAAAGTTGAACATGGATCAGATCAATAACATGTTGATCATAAGTCCGCCCAAGGCTGCTGAAAGTAAAGAACAGACTATGAAAACAGCATTAGATATCAACTTCTTAGACAAGGATTTCTTAAAGTTTGATGACCTTAATGTAAATCTATTAACGGTCACGGGTGGTAGATTAGATGTTAACGCTCTCGATAACCAGTTCTTGCTTAATATGCTAGACCTATTGAATAGCCAACTGCTAGAGAACATGCTAAATGATCCTACACAGATGTTAATTAATTACAAGCCTAACAAGAACGCAGGACTATTACACTATATCGATTATAATGCTGTTACACTATATAGGACTGCTCCGACACACTTTGCTAGCGTCACATTGGATAAAGACTCTGCTACTACGGTAAATCTAACGCAAGATGATGTTCCTATCAAGCAGGTAGTTAATCGTACAGGCGGATCTGTCATAAACATAAAGCAGGTAAAATGAAAAGACTATTGGGATTACTGTTAATAACGCAGGCTTATGCTGGATCTGTCTATATAGATCAAGTCGGTTCAGGTAATAATATCTATGTAGATGCTAACAATAGTCAATCTATAATACTAAGTCAGGGCAATAACAATACTCTAACAGTAAATCAATTGGATACGGGCAGTCATGTTGCGTTCATGGGCACACCGCCCTCGGGTATGAATGGCAATTCCTATGTAGTTGCTCCTAATCAGGGCAATAACAACAACATATTGGGCATATTACAGAGCGGATCCGGTAATCATATAGCAGCGATTAACTTAGATCCCACGACTATTAATAACAACAACACGGCAAGTATAAATCAAACTGGTGCTGCTGACAAGAGTTTTGTATTGGGGCTAAAAGGCAGTGGGATAAGTGCCAATATAGTACAAGATAGCCCGAATGTATCAGATAGAGCCACTATGAATATCACTTGTTTAGCACCGCCCTGTACGGGTTATTCATACGTCAAGCATTGAATAAATATCAAGCATGGCAATTTTATCATTCCCTACTGGACCAACCTATGGCGAGATTTATGTCGCACCTAATAGTGCTGTATATTATTGGGACGGAATCACCTGGACTACACAAAAAACTGCTATACCCTTAGGTGGAGGAGGTGCTGGAGGTACGGGACCGACTGGTGCTACAGGAGATAGTATTACAGGTCCAACTGGTGATACTGGACCGATCGGTGATATAGGTCCAACTGGTGCTACAGGCGATACTGGTCCACAGGGTGTTACAGGTCCAACTGGTCCAGGTAGTGGTAATGCTAATATAACTGTATCAGATACTGCACCATCTGGACCAGTCGAAGGTGCTATTTGGTACGATACAACAAGTGGTAGGACTTATATCTATTATGATACTACTTGGGTAGATTCTGCTCCGAGTCTGATAGGACCTACTGGCCCGAGCGTAACTGGACCTACAGGTGCAGCTGGTAGGTTAACAGGCCCTACTGGAACAATAGGTAATACAGGTCCTACAGGTGCAAGCGTAACTGGTCCAACTGGTGCTACAGGTCCAACTGGTGCTACAGGTGCGAGTGTAACAGGACCTACCGGGTCAATTGGTAGCACAGGACCTTTAGCATATCAACAAGGTAATCCGTTTGTATGGACAAATCTTACACACTATAATCCAAATGATGTTGTATCGTATGGTGGTACTTTTTATATTTTAAGTAACCCCGATAACTATTATCAAAGCCCAACACCAGATGCAGGTTACGGTTGGACAGTTTTCAATTTATTATTAAGAGGTCCTACTGGTGCTACTGGTGATTCATTAACAGGACCTACTGGTGATATTGGACCTACTGGTGCTACTGGTGATTCATTAACAGGACCAACTGGTGATATTGGACCTACTGGTGCTATTGGTGAGATCGGCAGCACTGGCCCGACAGGTGCTACTGGTGATTCATTAACAGGACCAACCGGTGATATTGGCCCACAGGGGTTTACTGGTCCTACAGGCCCGGCTGGGTCTGGTAGCGGAAATGCTAATACAACAGTATCAGATACTGCACCTACAGGACCAACAGCTGGTGATGTTTGGTATGATACTGCTAGTGGTAGAACATTCATTTATTATGATAATACTTGGGTGGACTCTGCTCCTAGTTTAATAGGACCTACAGGACCGAGTGTAACTGGTCCGACTGGTGCTAAAGGTGATATTACTGGACCAACAGGATGGACTGGACCAACAGGATTAAGCGTAACAGGTCCAACTGGTGCAGCTGGAAATTTAACAGGACCAACGGGTCCTACAGGGCCCACTGGCGCAGATGGGATTTCGATGACTGGACCAACTGGAGATACAGGACCAACTGGTGATACAGGACCAACTGGTGATACTGGACCTACAGGTGAAACTGGTCCAACTGGTGAAACTGGTCCAACTGGTGAAACTGGACCAACTGGAGATACAGGACCAACTGGAGATACAGGACCAACTGGTGATACTGGACCTACAGGTGACACTGGACCTACAGGTGACACTGGGCCAACTGGAGACACTGGGCCCACAGGTGACACAGGACCAACGGGTGAAACTGGACCAACAGGTGATACTGGCCCTATGGGTGATACTGGTCCAACTGGCGACACTGGTGCTACAGGGGCCACGGGTGATACTGGACCAACTGGTGATACTGGACCAACTGGTGACACAGGACCTACTGGTGATACTGGACCAACTGGTGACACAGGACCTACTGGAGATACTGGACCAACTGGTGACACTGGACCAACTGGTGATACTGGACCAACTGGTGACACAGGGCCAACAGGAACAACTGGACCGACTGGTGACACAGGACCTACTGGTGATACTGGCCCTACAGGCGAAACTGGGCCAACTGGAGATACTGGACCGACTGGTGATACTGGACCAACTGGCGACACTGGACCGACTGGTGATACTGGACCAACTGGTGAAAGAGGAGAAGGCGCAGCACTTGGATATACATTAGCCTGGACTTATGCTGCTGATAATACTCCCGGACAATTTCATCCGATCGCCCCATATACATTTGGGTTAGGGATTTTGGGTGGTAATAGTTTATCTATACCGAATCATTATCTTAATGTGACTACTGCGGTACACCCGATCGGGGCTGTCACCGGTACAATATGGTATAATCAACTTCAGTTGTTATTAGCATCTACTGGAAAAGTGACATTAAAAATAACTGATACAGTAGATCCATCAAATTATGGAATTTATACATTAACTTCTGCGGCATATGCGCAATACTCGGGAGGTGGATCTGGATATCAAGATGTATATGAAATGCTTTATATACACACCCAACAATCGTCGGGTGGAAATTTCGTTGTTGGTAGAGATTATTTCTTCAGTTATGGTGTATTACAAGGCGATATAGGACCTACCGGTCCAACAGGTGACACAGGACCTAGCGTGACTGGTCCTACAGGTGACACAGGACCAACAGGTGATACTGGTCCTACTGGCGACACTGGTCCAACAGGCGATACTGGACCAACAGGCAATACTGGACCTACAGGTGATACTGGACCTACAGGTGATACTGGGCCTACAGGTGATACTGGGCCTACAGGTGATACTGGGCCTACAGGTGATACTGGGCCTACAGGTGATACTGGGCCAACTGGAACTGTATATAATTTTATTGGTAATTGGGTATCGGGTTCATATCTTGCTAATACTATTGCTGTTAGCCCAATAAATGGAAATACCTATGTCACTAAACAAACAGTTTCTGACGGTGGATATGTATATCAAGATCCATCAATAAACACTTTAGATTGGGTATTATATACTTTACGTGGTATAAAAGGCGAAACCGGACCAACTGGTGCTACTGGTGCTACTGGTGCTACTGGACCAACTGGTGCTACTGGTGCTACTGGTGCTACTGGACCTACAGGTGAAACTGGACCCACTGGCGATACTGGCCCTACAGGGGAAACAGGCCCTACAGGGGAAACAGGCCCTACGGGAGAAACCGGACCAACAGGTGATACTGGACCAACGGGTGAAACTGGACCTACAGGTGAAACTGGACCAACAGGTGACACTGGGCCTACTGGTGACACTGGGCCTACTGGTGATACCGGTCCAACTGGAGACACAGGACCAACTGGGCCAACTGGTGAAACTGGGCCAACTGGTGACATAGGACCAACTGGGCCAACTGGTGAAACTGGACCTACAGGTGACATTGGACCAACTGGGCCAACTGGTGACATTGGACCAACTGGACCAACTGGTGACATTGGACCAACTGGACCAACTGGTGATACTGGACCAACAGGTGAGACTGGACCAACTGGAGATACTGGACCAACAGGTGAGACTGGGCCAACTGGTGAGACTGGGCCAACTGGCGAAACAGGACCTACTGGTGAGACAGGACCTACTGGTGAGACAGGACCTACTGGATGGACAGGTCCTAGTGTTACTGGACCAACTGGCGAAAGTGGTACTAGTGGAACAACAGGACCTACTGGATGGACAGGTCCGAGCGCAACTGGGCCAACTGGGCCAACTGGTTTAATATCTATAACACTAAATGCTACTGCACCAACTCCTCCCACTGTGGGACAGATATGGATAGACGATAGTGCTGGTATCGAATACGTTTGGTTTTTAGATAGTGATAACGTAGGTCACTGGGTAGAATTAAGTAATCCAGGTGTAGTTGGACCAAGCGGTTCGACTGGTGATATAGGACCAACCGGTGCCACAGGACCAACCGGGTCGAGCGGCGAATCGATAAGTATTTTTCTATTAATGGGAGCGTAAGATGGCAACAACATATAAAGTATTAGGACAGGTAAATCCATCAGCTACTACGCTAACGACACTATATACTGTACCATCAGCAACTAGTACAGTCGCAAGTACACTAATGATCTGTAATCAAGCAGCAACAAATGGAACTTTCCGTATCGCAGTTCGACCTGCTGGAGCAAGTATAGACCCTAAACATTATCTTAGCTATGATACTGTACTGCCTGCGAATGATAGCATAGCTTTAACTTTAGGAATAACATTGGCGACAACTGATGTAGTTAGTGTATATGCCAGTTCAACGTCTATTAGTTTTAATCTATTTGGTTCGGAGATAACTTAATGAGTGTTAAGACCACTAGCTTAAGAAAAGTTTCTTTACAGCGAGTAAACTCAAGAGATCTTTTATTAACATATGCAACAGGCGGAAATTCTGTATTTACGAGCGGTGGATATAATACACATATTTTTACATCAGGTGGAACATTTACACCATTAACTACGCTGCTAGTTAGCTATTTAGTAGTTGCTGGGGGAGCTGGTGGGGGTTGGTCACGCGGTGGTGGTGGTGGTGCTGGAGGTTTTCTCACTGGTTCAACAACATTAACTGCACAAGCCTATACTATTACCGTCGGCGGTGGCGGACCAGGTGGAACTACTACAGCAAGTACTAGTCAAAATGGTAGCAATAGCAGTTTGGGATCTGTTGTTGTTGCTACAGGCGGAGGATATGGAGCGTCATCTAACTCAACAAATGGAGGAGATGGTGGATCAGGCGGTGGAGCTGCTAATGGTGGCAACGGCGGAAGTAGCACAACTGGACAAGGCTATGCAGGTGGTACACCGGGAACATTGAGCGGTGGCGGCGGGGGAGCAGGAGCACTAGGAGGTGCTGGGACAACTACAGTTTCGGGTGCTGGCGGTGCTGGGTTAACAACAACCATTATTTCAACAACTAATGCTACAACATATAGTGTTGGACAGGTAGTTAGTGGGGTTAGTGTTTATTTCGCAGGAGGCGGTGGTGGTGGTATAGATACTGCTGTTGCTAGTGGTGTTGCTGGTACTGGTGGAAATGGTGGGGGTGGTACCGGCGGCAGAGCGTCTGGAACTAATACTCTTGGAACAGCAAACACCGGCGGGGGTGGAGGTGCAGGAGGGCGTAGTGGTGTAACTGAACACAATGGCGCACAAGGCGGCAGTGGCGTAGTGATAATTAGGTATCAATTACCATGATAAACACGGGTAAATATACATTATGAGCATAGTATTTCCAACAACAGGACTAACAGCAAATGTCACTACATACACATTAGATACCAGAACCTGGATCTGGACCGGACAAGGATGGAAAATAACTACTACTACAGTTACTGGTCCGACTGGTGCTACCGGTGCTACTGGTCCGAGTGTAACAGGACCAACCGGTCCGGGAAGTACTGCTTCGGCTTTGTATCTAAATAATGTATATTATGGATAAAGAAAGAAAAAAATGATAATATTAGCTTCCACTTCAGATTTAATACAGATTATTACTAGCGCAGCAGGTAGTGTTAGTGTTCACGCTACTTATATTGATAATAATACCAGTACTAACGTAGTGACTCCTGGACGCACTAATACTCCTAATATAACTGATGCGACTACAACTTCTGTAGTCGGTAGTCCTGCTTCAAATACTTTTAGAAATGTTAAAAATTTAAACATATATAATAGTTCATCGTCGGTGAATAACAGTATAACTATACAACATTATGATGGTTCCACTTCAGTCACACTATGGTATGGAACACTATTACCAAATGAAAGTGTAGCATATGACGATACAGGATTTAAAAAATATAATTCAGTAGGTCTACTTATATCACTGGCTGCTACTGCTGCTACTGATGTGCAGGCTTTCAGTACCCCAGGCGCAAATACATGGACTAAACCTACTAACTTCACTCCCACTTTTGTACAGGTTAGGATCTGGGGAGCAGGTGGTGGTGGTGGAGCAGGTGGTTCATTAGTTTCCGGTACTTTAGTAATCAAAGGCGGTGGTGGTGGCGGTGGTGGTGCTTATAATACCGCTACATATCTAGCATCTGATCTAGCTTCTACTGTCACAGTCACAATAGGCAATGGTGGAACGGCCGGGATTCCGGGAGCAAGTGGTGTTGCTGGCGGCGCTGGTGGTATTGGAGGATCATCTAATTTCGGTACTTACCTATATGCATATGGTGGCGGTGGTGGCGCAGGTGGTGCTATTACAGCAGCAGCTACTGGCGGTGGTGGTGGTGGCGGAACCGCTACTGCAGGAACAAGTGGAACAACAGCAGGCGGTACAGGTGGTTTTCCAGGTGCAGCAGCAACAACTGGTGTTACAGGCGGTACAGGTGCAACAGGCGGTGTAGTGGCGGTTACCTCAGGTACAGCTAATACTAATTGTGCTGATTATGGTGGTGGTGGGGGTGGTGGCTCTACCAATGCAAGTGCTGGTGGCGCAGGCGGTTCCTCACTATTAGGAGGCGGCGGCGGTGGCGTCGGTGGCGGTCGAGCGACAGCAACTACTCTCGTTGCTGCTTTACCAGGTGGCCAGAGCGGTGTATTTACTGCAGGCGGTGGCGGTGCTTTTGGTGCGGTAGATACCGGCGGGACAGGTGGTACTAATACTAACGGTTCTCCAGGTACTGCTGGCGCCGACGGATCGAGCTTAAAAGGCGGGTCTGGAGGTGGCGGTGGTGGTGCTGCTATATCGAATGGCGGGAACGGCGGCAATGGCGGGAACGGCGGGCGACAAGGTGGCGGTGGTGGTGGTGGTGGCTGTGCTGG
>Ga0114968_10003181_pt1 | contig 12370 bp, 10 predicted proteins | sample M_130807_EF_Meta_FD_87020 | JGI IMG/M metagenome (GOLD analysis project Ga0114968, IMG submission 87020) | Freshwater microbial communities from Lake Montjoie, Canada to study carbon cycling - M_130807_EF_MetaG | ecosystem: Environmental > Aquatic > Freshwater > Lake | place: Lake Montjoie... | reverse complement strand
CCCTCTTGGTTAGGCGACCAACTCAAGGGCTTGAGTGTTGAAGTGCTGGCTTTGCCTGCATTGCAAGAAACGCTGCTGCCTTGGCGTGTCTGGCCAGCAATGAAAGGATTGTTAGCGTTGATCGACACGCATGCACCCGATGTTTTGCACTCGCACAGCGCAATGGCCGGTTTGGTTGCGCGGATGACGCGCGTGCAAGAGAACATCCCCGTGCTCTATACCGTCCATGGGTTTGGTTTCAAACCGCAAGTGCCATGGGTGCGTCGACAAATGGCAAGTTTGGCGGAGCGGACACTGTCGCGTTGGACTACACAGATGGTCTGCGTTTCGCAATATGAACGTGAATTGGCTTACCAATTGCCGATCGCACATGAACGTGTACATGTCATCCCGAATGGCATCGCACCATTAAAAACGCCATCAACACCCACTTGGCACGACGCACCACATCTCATCATGGTGGCAAGGATGAAGTCTCCAAAGCGCCACGATCTTCTTTTACGTGCACTGGCGCTAGTGCGAGATAAGTTGGGTTATGAGCTGCCTTTGACGCTTGTAGGTGACGGTCCTTTGCGTGCGCAATACGAAGCGCTAGCGAACGAACTTGACCTTAAGTTGGTTACTTGGACTGGTGAAGTCACATATGTCGCACCTTTGCTCGCGCAACATGATGTGCTGGTCTTGTTGTCTGACCACGAAGGTATGCCGATAACGGTGCTTGAAGCCATGCGCGCTGGTTTAACAATTCTGGCTAGCGATTTACCGGGTATTCGGGAGCAAGTAATTGCGGGGCAAGAGGCGCTCTTGGCTAAGAACTCAGTAGGTGCGGTTGCGGAGGAACTGGTTCGTCTTTCTCAAGAGCCTTATTTGCGTAAACGTCTTGGTAAAGCTGCTCAGCAAGCGTTTGAAGACGCTTTTATCGTTAACAAAATGGCTCCAAAAATTTTGAGACTTTACGAGCGATGCATTGAAGACGCCAATAGCGATACAAAACCTGAAAGTTCTTTGAGTTCTGTTTTGGTATCGGCTTCAGTTCTTCGTAACAATGCATTACAAAACTGGGCACTATTGGGGGCTTGGATGGCCGTGCCCAGTTGGTATGTCGCGCAATTACTAGAAGATGCTGGACTTGTAACTTACCAGTTCGGACAGACGTTGCTTTGGTGTGTTCTTCCCTATGCCTTGGCAACTCGTTTACTCTCTCGAGTCTCTCACTTACCGGTCGCCGAACGAGCAGGCATCCTGTGGGTATCTATTGCAACACCTTTCGCGTTAACACCTCTGATGTTTGCAATAGCCCAGCAACCTTACTCTCGGGCTGCTGTTATGTTGTCATTTTTGGTAACTGCTGGTTGGTTGACTTGGGGATACATACATTATGTTAAGCACAAGCCCTTAAAACTCATTTACTGGGATGATCAAGTTCCGTCCAAGCTCAATAATTATGTTCAACCTGGAAACATCAGTCCCTTAGATTTAGAGCTGATAAGGTGGCAAGTTGATAACAACGACTTTGATCGTGTACGTGTCCCAAATTGTGATGGCGTAATAGTTGATCGTTACGTAGGTGTTGAAATTAACCGCGCCCATCTGTTAGAACGAATAAAAATGCAGCATTTACGAATTTACAGCATCGAAAGCGTTGCTGAAATGGTAAGTGGACGAAAGACTTTGCCTCAAAAGGGGGACAATATTTGGGAGATTGATAATGATCCCGTCTACGACACCATCAAACGCTTGATTGATCTCTGTGTTTTGCTTGTGTTTGCGCCTCTGTGGATACCCATTGCTGCCTTGATTGCGATAGCAGTGCGTTATGACTCCAAAGGCCCAGCGCTGTTTACGCAAGAACGCGTTGGCCGCAATGGCAAAGTTTTTAAAATCTACAAATTTCGCAGCATGGTTCAGGGCCTTCAGGCCCCTGGTGTTCACTTTGCACAAGCTGAGGACCCCCGTATTACTAAAGTTGGCCGCATCTTGAGGCGTACTCGCTTAGATGAAATCCCACAATTCTGGAACATATTGATTGGAGAGATGAGCTTAATTGGACCAAGACCTGAGCAAACACCTTTTGTTCGCGAGTTTGCAAGTTCTATTACAAATTACCCTTACCGCCATTTGGTTCGTCCTGGTCTTAGTGGTTGGGCACAAGTTCAACAAGGGTATGCAGACAGCTTAGAGACCACAAAAATAAAACTCAGCTTTGACCTCTACTACGTCACTCACTATTCATTATCTTTAGATCTCTTAATAGTTGTCAAAACATTGCGAATAGTGTTTACTGGTTTTGGAGCGCGTTAAGTTGATACATCCCGTTCGCGTTTTATTACTACACGACGGTATCGAATCTGAAAATTGGGGAGGCGTCCAAACCATGACGCAAACCTTGCAACTTGCGTTGCAAGAGCAAGGTTTTGAAGTTCGCGCACTTGCTTGGCATCAAACCCAGTTTGGCAAGTTGCTTTCTACAGCGGGAAACAGCGATGTTTTGCTAGCCTCTCATAATTTTGGACCCAACTACTGCGGTGTCGCGCTAAAAACCTTGACGCGCAAACCATTAGTGAGTTGGGTGCACGGACCTTTGTTGGACGTGCTACAAATGTCAAAGGCTTCTTCGTGGAAGCGGCGCTGGTTGAGGCATGTGTACGGGTATGTCGATCGGTTTGTTTGTGTTTCGCAAACGACCGAGAGTTCGTTGCTATGGTTTTTATCTAATTACCGCGCTCAAAGTAACGACAGCCTCAGTAGGGGAAATCCCTCCTTAACTTCCATCGGGAAATCTCCACAAACTGTAGTTATTCCAAATGGAGTGACCCCCTTAACCGGAAATGCAGAACTCTTTGCTTCAGAAAGGTACTCAGCATCTTCATCAAATTTATCTCTTGGCTACATAGGTCGCCTGTCTGAAGAAAAGCGACCGCACTTGTTATTAGAAACATTGCGCGCGCTTCCTGCTGATGCACATCTCTGCATCGTAGGTGATGGTGTCTTGAGACCTGAGCTAGAAAATGCGGGTAAAGATTTAATGGCCGATGGTCGGCTGAAGTTTTTAGGTCACCGAGTTAGTAACCGAAGCTTATACACCCCCTATCAAGTCACGTTGCTCACCTCGAAATACGAAGGCTGCCCCATGACTGCATTGGAATCACTAGCTTGTGGAGTTCCATGTGTGGGCTTTCCTATTCCAGCTTTGCGTGAGTTGTTTGCTCAGGAGGCACCTTATTTGTTGGCGCAAGATGAAACGCCGCAAGCACTGGCGATTGCTGTTTTAAATTTGGTACGAATACCTCTTGAACAAGTACAAAGAGACATGGATAAGATTGTTACCAAGCATTCTTTGGTAAATTTTGTCAATGTTTGGCAGTCAACACTTCTAGACTTGGTCAGCACATCTAAGTAAGCATCTTATTGTCCATGCTCATCCACTTCATCCGAAACGGCCCCTCATACCTGCCCGAGATAGACGCCTACCGCGCATACATCCAAGCTCGCGGTCATCAGGCGATGGTGCACGACTTTAGCCTGTCTGTGCCAACTAGCGCATCAGTCGTATGGTGGTTCTGCGGTCGCGTCCCCAGGCGCGAGGCGCATCGGTTGCGTGGGGCGTTTCAGATCCATGAATATGCTTCTGCATCTATCCCACCGTATGCTTGGTTGAAAGACCAGGTGAAACACTGGACTCAACCGCGGCCTAATTACCGCATTTACCAAAACGGTTGGGTGCGCGAACGCATGGGGTTTGCAGACGGTGTGCCGCACGCCTTTCGCGATATGGGTGTAGCGGAATATTTCTTCGATGCTCCCATGGATACACCAGCACCTGAGTTTGATTTGGTTTATTTAGGAGAAATGTCGCGACTGTTAGCTTTTATTCCTGTCTTGCAATCCATAGATGCAGCAGGTCGCAGCCTTTTGCTGGTAGGAGATGTGCCCGCAGAATTAGAAAAGAAGTTACCTCCTAACGTTACCTGCACAGGCCGTGTAGACCACGCGCAAGTTCCCATCCATTTGCGCCGCGCGCGGTTTGGTTTGAACCTAGTGCCAAACGCCAAACCGTTTCAACATCAAACCTCTACCAAAATTCTGGAATATTGCGCCGCAGGTTTGCGGGTTGTCAGTAACGTATACCCGTGGGTACGTTACTTCATGGCGCAGCACAAAGCCAACTTTTATTTGCTCAATGATGATGCGCCATCGCTAGCCACGAGTTTTGGTGAAGCTTTAGAAGTTTACCCTTACGTAGTGCCTGATATGCGTGCGCTGGAATGGTCACAAGTGCTCGATACCTTGCCTTTATGGCGAACAATATTGCGATGAATATCACCAGCAAAATTGTTGCACTCTCTAGCGCTGTAGCGTTTGCTTTGCAAATCGCTTTGGCTTTGCTGATGTTGTGCTGCTTCTCGCCAGAAGAGGTAGGCACGTTTTCGGTGATCAGCCAAATTGGCTTTTTCTGGACTACTTTGGCATTGGCGCAATCACCCTTGCGTTTGTTGGCAAACCATAGCGCCTCGGTTTTTGATGATGCACGACAGGCTTGGTTTTCGAGTTTGCAACGTTTTGTATGGCTATTACCAGTAGCTGCGCTGGCTGTTTGGTGGAGTGGTTTGTCTTTTGCCAATTCTTTATTGTGGGCGCTCTTGCTGTCGTTATGCCAGTTGACTTGGATGCTTGCGCAAAGCATGCGTTTACGCATGGCGAGTGTCTGGGCACAGGCATGCGTGCGCGTATTACCTCCGCTGATGGCTTTGCTAGTTGTAGTTTTAGCCTTTTCAATGGAATGTAGTGGGTCTGCGCTATTGGCTGCGGCACTGATAGGTTATGCCGTAGGGGCAGCTTGGTTATTTCCTACGTTACTTATCTCTGGTCAGATTCCACAAGACACATCTTCTCAGAGTATTGCAAGTACTTCAGAAGATGACCGCTCAGCCACCTTGCGCATGGCACATACTTTGACCGATGCATTACTTGCCACTGCCATTGTGGTTGTGTGGCAGCGTATGTATGGCGCACAAGAGACCGGATGGATGGCCGCACCGCTTCGCGTGATGGGCTTTGTACCTGCAGTGGTGCATATGGCTTGGGCGCAGGTGTTATTGGCACAACCCCAACATGAGCGTACCAACCCTTTGTTTGTGGGAGTTGCGGGTTTTACTTGCGTGGCGCTTTTGGGCACTGGCTGCGCACTTGCACTGGAGTTTGGCTGGCTGGGGCAGCAGTGGCAAGGCGTTTGGCCTTATTTGTTACCGCTGGTGATTTGGCAGGGAAGTTCTTGCGTAGCTGCGGCGTTTAGCCATTTGCCGTTTGAGAACCATAAAGCACGAAAGTACTCTTGGGCGTGTATGGCAGCAGCAGGTGTGCAGGGAAGTGTTTTACTTCTACCAACTTTGCACATTCACACAACTACTGCTCAGATGCATTTGCTGATCTATTGTGTAGTGAGCGCTTTTGCTTTGATAGCGCTGACGTTTTATATCTATCGCCTGGGAAGATAGGTACATCAAGCGAAAATTTTAGAAATACTAAGGTACTGAACCCGACAGCGCGTTACTGATAATTTCCACCGCATCTTGGTTGTTGCAATACGATGGCAGTGCAATGTGGTTTGCATTGGGAAACATATTGGCTATCCCTAGTGACTTCCATGGATCGCCATCTGGACCTGGGGGTCGCACGTGATGAAAGTGTTCGGTGAAATAAATTGTGCGAACACCCAAACACCCAGCTAACCATAACATCCCACCCTCCGGCCCTATAAAGCAATCGGATTTTTTCATGACCTGAGCTATAGGCAGCAAGTCTTCTTCTTTGCCATATTTGCTGCTGAGATTTGGGGCCAATCCTATCCATTCCACTTCGCATACTTGGCGCAATTTATTTACAAAATCGTCAACGTCTCTGCCGTAAGCTTTTTTATTGATATCTCTAGAGAGTGTTATCAAAGGTTTGCTACCCGCAGTTCGATTACCTAAAGGTAACCTCTCAGCAATTTTTAATAAATATTCAGAACTTAAGTTGCATCCAGCCGACCTTCTAACCTCAACTATCTTGGGTTCGGTGTGGGTCCACATCTTGGGCTCATACACCACCAAGTCATATTGCTGTAAGGTGAGTTTTAATTTCAAACGGCCTAAGAAGTTATCTTGATAAAGTTGCGTGGTAAAAGTGTCATCGGCCTCCATGATGCGCAAAAGTTGGGGCCACTTAATGAAAAAATCTACTTGATATCCCTTATCTTCATGCAGAGAGTGTGCCGCAGCAGAGCACATAATAGAGTCACCGACCCAGCCAGTTGCGACAACTGCAGCTCTCTTGTTTTGATCCTTGGCGTTAGGCATGAAATATTCTAACCAGCAAGACTGCGCATAAGCGACGCCTTGGCGATACCAAAGGAGGAAGCTATGCAAGAAGCGTCTAAAACTAATAAATTCAGACCGCCCCACTTTGCTTCGACCTATTTAGGCGGACGCGTGTTAGATATTGGCGCCGGACGAGACCTTGTGTGTCCGCATGCTCAGGCCTTTGACCAAGAACATGGAGACGCTAACAAAATTGATGATTATTTTGAAGCCGAGAGTTTTGACACTGTCCATAGCAGCCATTCGCTTGAACATATGCTTGACCCTGTTCAGGCGCTGCACCGTTGGTGGTCGCTGGTTAAGCCCAGTGGTTTTTTGATTATTGTTGTGCCAGACGAGTACTTGTACGAACAGAATATGTGGCCGAGCTTTTTTAGCCCTGAACACTATTCTTCATTTCGGCTTCATAAGGAAACTGGATCTACACCTGTGTCCTACGATATTGGACAACTATGCCGCGGGTTAATGCACGCCAAAATTATCTCTGAAGTCGTACAAGACTATGGCTATGCATATGACTTGATATGGTCTGGAAATACCACGCCCAAACGACCGCATAAGGGACTGCGTTTGATCAACAGCGTTTTAAAGCGAACCTTGCCATTCCAACATCCTATATGTCATCAATTTCATAAATGGCTAGTTACACAAGGCTACCCAGTTGACCAATTGGTGGGGGATGCTTTGGCGCAGATTGAAATGGTAGTTCAGAAACTTAACTACGATTAACTAGACTTGCATTTATAAACACCGAAATATTTTCCCTGCTCAATCTTCAAATATTTTTGCGAGAATGAGTTGCGGGTGGTATCTGAAAAAAGTGGTTCGCTTGTATAGGGATTAAGAATTGAAAATACCAAGCCTTCGCCCGGAGTTATAACATATGTTCTTTGGCAGTTTCTTATGGTGTTTGTTAATGGCCCGTCAGCCACTCCGGCATAATTTAAGTCCATGAAAGCGGCTGTATCAAGTTGCAAAGAGTTTTGAGCCTGCAAGTGAACACGAAGATATGTGAACGAATATGCGAGCCTTTTTTCATCAGTCGGAACCATCAATAAATTTGGATGTCTTTGCGCAAACTGCAGCAATTCATCTTTTGCCTCGAATTGGCTAGAAGGCTGATAGTTACGAATTTCATTTTGTATGGATTTAGGAATAACCGAAAAAATAAAATAGACGGATATTATTAAGAATGCGTATTTATAAAATTCAAAATTCTTTAACTCTTTGTCACGCATAACAATTTCAATCATTGCAGCGTTCGACAAAATAAATGGCATCATATGGTGAATACCAGATCCAACCTTTCCTCCGATAAGTGCAACTACAGCCATATTTAGAGTTATTAACCCCGTAGCATTTTTTTCATTTAACGTGAGTTCTCCTGTCCTAATTATTTGCCATATGGGCAAAAGCAACAGCACACCAAAAACTATATTTTTCTCTACTAATTCATAAACAACCCCGTGGTGCGATGCCATTCTTAGTAAAGAAATAAAGTTTCCAACAGATACAGAATCAGGTCCATAGCAAGCTAGCGTTGACAAAATTCCGCCGGCAATTAGTAAAGCACAATAAAGGCTAGAACTCTTTATCCCTCTGTACGGGTTCAAGATCCACGCCATACATGCATATGGCAGAACATACATAAAACCGTGTAATTTAATTGCGGATGCACATCCAGCAATTGCCCCTAAAGCTAGCCATTTCAAATTGCCATGCCCTCGAGTAACAACCCAGGAGAGCATGCAAAGCAAAAGAAAAAGTGGCTCCGCTCTTGTCCAAAATATGAACGCTCCAAAAGGCAAGAGAATTAAGAGATAGCCTCGCGCAAGAGTTGTGTGAAAAAATCGGATGGCGATCGCAAAGACGCCCAGTAGCGATAAAACACCTGGAAGTTTTGAGTTTGCGATCGCATCAAAAGGGAATAATTGAAAAATGGCTTGTATCTCTGCTAGCAGTGGGCCGTATATCAAACCATGAAAGGTATATTCATCAATGGGTGGATATATTGACAAGCCATCTTTGAAGATTAGCCCAAGGCTCGCAACAGTTGGCTCTAAATGGTCTAGGTAATTGGGATATAGAACATATGCCACCCCAACCAAAATCGCCGTACCAAATGAAAATAAAAAAGCAAGCTGAACACAGTTATCTGTTTGTGCGAAAACTGTATTTTTCTTATATTTATGAATCATCCAACCTAATGAAAGACTAATCCCCAATCCGTACATTGTGAAATACTTAAGGAATCGATAAACAAAAAAATGTTCATCTAAGCCGTAAATTTGCATTTATCAAAAGCCCCGTGCAATTATTAGTACTGCAACCATTGCAAACCCAACCATCCAACTTATTCCATCCCGCAAAGCAAACACTATAGGGTCATCGTTCATCAATCCCCTGTTAGTCAATAGCCACGCCCTAGATATCCAAAAAAGCATTAGTGGACAAATTACCCATAATTGCTGCGGCCATTCATAAAGCTTAATTATTTGAGGATCTTGTAGGTAAAGCGCAAGCACTAAAACAGAGATATAACCAGCACAAATACCCATGCTGCCAATTACCTCTAAATCTTCTAATAGATAACCACGACCAAGTAATCTGTTTTGCGTATCGTTGGTTTTGATGACTTTTAATTCGCTGAATCTTTTCATTAAGGCAAGACTTAGGAAAACAAACATTGAAAAAAGTAAAAGCCAAAAAGAAATATTTAGAGCGACTGCAAATGCGCCTCCGATGATTCTTACACAGTAGAGTATTGCCAATACCAAAACATCAAAAAACACCCATTTTTTAAAAAACATCGTATACGTAAGAGTCAAAATGATGTATCCCGCCATAACTGCTACGAATGCAATAGGCAAGGCATAAATTGCTAATACAACAGAAAATGTGAGCATTGAAGGCCAAACCAACCAAGCATGAAAGAGATTAATTTCGCCATTTGCGATTGGCCTATTTTTTTTGGTTGGGTGGTGCCGGTCAGCCTCTATATCAAAGAGATCGTTCAACAGATAAATACTAGAGGCTGCAACACCAAATAAAAAAAATGCTATCACGGCCTGAGAAACTGAAACTGTGCTGCTGTATGCATGCCCAGTCAACAAAGGTACAAATACAAGCAAGTTTTTTGACCATTGGTGTATCCGTAAAGCTGAGAACCAAGTGGCAAATAATGATTTATTTGATTGCTTAAAAATTAATCCTATTTTGCAAACCTCTTGTACTTTGGAAATCAAACTTTTGTTTCCTGAAACTATGTGCGCAACATTAGCAACCTTCCAAACAGACATATCTGAATACTCATTCCCAACATACTCGAATTTTGATGGTCCAAAACGAGCAGTTATTTCATCTCTTTTACTTTCAGCCTTAAGGTTACGTCCAGCGTCAGTTGCCAAAACCTCTCGAAAAATACCCAAGTGATCTGCGACAGAGTTGGCAACATCCAAGTGTGTTGCTGTTGCCAGGATCAGTACTCGTCCTTTATTTTTTTCTTGAATTAACCATTCCAGTAAATCGATGTTGTAAGGCAAATGAGAAACATCTGGCATTAATTTCTCAGCCAACCACGATTTCATTTTTTCTCGTGGTAAAAATAAATTTTTTATTAGTCCTAATATATGCTGCGGCCTTTTTGTGACCAACAGGTTAATCGATTCAATAAGAATATCACTTCGTATTAAAGTTCCATCTAAATCAACAATGATTAGATTGCCTGAACTATTGCTTATTTCGCCCATGAAATTGCCAACTTAAATGGTCATTAATGTGTATGATTAGTTTTGGATTATTTTGGCACATTATTTTTTACCAAAACACGAAGGAAAATATGAGCCTATTGACCTTTACCCTTGTGTTGATTGGTGTGCTGCTTAATGCTGCTGCACAGTTATTTTTGAAAGCGGGCACCAACGCCCTTGGTCAGCTGTATGACAACCAGAGTGGCATTTTCGTCTCGTTACTTCGCGTTACTTTTGAGCCACACATTTTAAGCGGGCTAACCTGCTATTTTTTTAGTGTGGGCATATGGATCATCGCTTTATCAAAGACCCCTGTTAGTATTGCTTATCCTATGCTGTCAATTGGGTATTTAGTCAATACATTTGCAGCTTGGTATCTGCTTGGTGAAGAAATTTCTTTACAAAAAATTCTTGGAGTGGTGATTATTATCTTGGGCGTTTACGTTTTAGCGAGAGCGTGACCGGATCAACATAAATGAAAAAGGTTTTGATCACCGGGGCCGCTGGTTTTTTAGGAAAAGAATGCGCAACTCTTTTCAAAAACTCAGGCTTCTCAGTCATTACTACGGATAAGGTTGGACATGTCGATATGCAAGGCGACCTCTCCAACCCAGATTTTGTTTCACTACTTCCAGCCGTTGAAGTCGTTATAAATTGTGCTGCCGTGCAATATGTCTCCAAAGATTTGCCATTCTTCTTTAGAGAGGCATATTTTCATAAAAATAATGTCCTCTCCGCAAAGAATCTCTCAGTTCGATATCGTAACAACACACATTTCATTCATGTTGGTACTAGCATGATGTATGTCCAAGACGGTGCTGAGCATTTTGAGGGTGGTAGCAAATTTTCCGGCGAGGGCGTCTACAGTAAATCAAAGTTTCACGCGCAACAGTACATAGACCATATTGAGAACTCAGCCACAGTAATTCCCTGCATTATTGGTGGGCCTGGCAGAGAGGGTTTGTTCAAAGGTTTTGTTTCACTTATAAAGCGGTTTCAATGCGTTATCTTCCCTGGAAAAGGTTCACATGCCATCCATATGGTGCATGTAAGTGATGTAAGCTGTTTGATCTTAAAAATCGTACAAACAACCAACAATGGTTACTTTAATGCTGCTAGCTTAAACCCATTAAGCATTAGACAGTGGGTTGATGAGATTTCTCAAGCACTACAAATTAAAAAGGTTCGTATTTTTTCACTGCCCCTTTATCCTTTTGTTTTTATTTCTAATTTTTTTGGCTTCAGACTTCTAGCAAAAGAGCAACTGCTTATGCTTAAGCTTAGTCATGTACTTTCTTTAGAGAAATCGCTATCCATTGGCTGGGTGCCAAAGTACACCAATGCGGATGTAGCTCGCGAAATCGCATTACATATTTTTTCTGAACATTAAGTATGAATGCACTTAGTAGAATGATGCCTAATTACACCGTCACCTTCGCCACCCTCAACTGCCTAGACTACACAAAACAGTGCGTGGACAGTTTGCTGGCATCCGGTGTAGACGCTAGCCGCATCGTCGCAGTAGACAATGCTTCAACAGACGGAACCCAAGCGTATTTGCAACAACGTGGCTTAGGCGCCTCCATTTTGAACCGCCAAAATCTCTCATGCGGCGCTGCTTGGAACCAAGGCATCTTGGCTCAACAGAGCGAGTGGACGATCGTGATGAACAACGACATAGTGGTCGCGCCAGGTTTTGTGCAGCGTTTGATTGAATTCGCTACCAAGAACCAACTCCAACTCGTGTCCCCTGCTCGCATTGACGGCACAGCAGACTACGACTTCCCTCAGTTTGCTAAACAAGCGCAACGCACCACCGCCAATGCAGTGCGGTGGGAATCCAGTAATGCCATTTGCATGTGCATCCACTGGTCGCTTTTCAACCAAATTGGTTTTTTTCGCGCCAACCCGACTTTGCTGGGGTTTGAAGATGGATTGTTTTACAACGAAGTGCGTAAACACGGCATTGCACACGCTACCACCGGCAGCGTTTGGATTCACCACTTCGGCAGTGTGACCCAAGAGCATATGAAAATGGTTTTAGGTATTCAGAGCCAAGATGTACTGGTCAGGGTCAATGACAGAAAGCTCTATGGCCAAAGCTGGCTGGAGCGCAAGTTGTACCGTCGCAACTTGAAACGTTCGCACCTTGCATGGCGCGCGCAAGAACTGCGAGACTATGGCATGACGTTACACGGGACTAGAGACAAAAATGCATTCGTTTGGCTCTAACTTGCGCCGATGGGAGTTTTGGAAAGAGCT
>Ga0114968_10003177_pt1 | contig 12379 bp, 6 predicted proteins | sample M_130807_EF_Meta_FD_87020 | JGI IMG/M metagenome (GOLD analysis project Ga0114968, IMG submission 87020) | Freshwater microbial communities from Lake Montjoie, Canada to study carbon cycling - M_130807_EF_MetaG | ecosystem: Environmental > Aquatic > Freshwater > Lake | place: Lake Montjoie... | reverse complement strand
TTGATGATGCGCAGCACATTCAGACCCGCAATCGCACCCGCATCCTTAGTCGCCTGGCGCTGAGAATCGTTAAAGTAGGCAGGTACGGTGATGACCGCATCCTTGACAGGATGACCGAGAAATCCCTCAGCCGTCGCCTTCATCTTCTGCAGAACCGCCGCCGACACCTCCTCAGGTAGAAACTGGTGCTTCTCACCCTTCCACTCTACCTCAATCTTCGGCTTACCATCACCACCATCTAGAACCTTGAACGGCCATAGCTTACGCTCAGCCGTCACAATGGGGTCATTAAACTTGCGACCAATCAGACGCTTTGCATCGAAAACTGTGTTAGAGGGGTTTGCTGCGGCCTGTCCCTTCGCTGCATCGCCAATGAGACGATCCTCAGAAGTGTAAGCCACATAACTAGGGGTTGTGCGATTACCCTGGTCATTGGCGATGATTTCTACACGACCATTCTGCCATACACCCACACACGAGTATGTAGTGCCCAAATCAATACCAATAGCGGGAGTCTTTCCCATTTCAATGAAAGTTATAAGCAAAAAGAGTTTAGACCGCGTGTTTTCAAATTTTTTAATGTCATGGATAGGTGAGAATGCTCGTATATACTTTATTATTGACCTGTGTAGGTGAAGTTCCCGAAACCAATCCCTATATTCCGAAATATGCAAAATGGTTAGCATACCTCATACACTATGGGGGTCTTGAACATTTCGATACAGTTGTTTTAGTCATTGATGATGTCACGAAGGAATATTTGGACAAAGACCATAAATTAGATAAAATTATAGCGGGACTACCCTTTAACTTTTATTACTACAGAGTTCCACAACCATTTTCAAGAATTGAAGGAAATTGTGAAAAGTATACATGTAGTCCAAGTATCTTTAGTTCTTTTACTACGAATTTATTTATAGACCTTGACTATCTTGTTGTAAGTTCTTTGAAACCTCTGTATTCTTCTCTAGAAACAAAAAATGTGTTACTTGTGCAAAGGCAAGGTCACGGTGAGAACGAAGAGCTAGAATCAGGTATTTTTGCATTTGTCGTAAGTCCAGAAATTATGCGTTTTTTTGAATTGGTCGTGTCAGAGTCTTTGATTTTATACGATGAAGATGTATTTAACAAATGTATTTATAAAATGATTCAAAACAAGTATGAAATATGTTTTGGGGTTCAGCCTATGATAGACCATGGAGTATTTAGGCGACAGGGACAGGAACAGGCACATGCAGAGGCTGAGTAACTACAGAAGGAACCGTCAGAGGAGAGGACAGAAGCTTGAACTGGTCTTCTAGACCGAGCTCATTCACATAGCTAATTACCGTTTCCTTGATAATGGGCTTTGGCTGAGTCTTTACAGACTGCAGATACAGGCCATGGAGAGCATAGACGTGGGGGCGTAGACAGTAAGGCAGGTCACGCATACCCTTCTGCTTCAGCTTGTTCATCTCCGTATATGCCGTGTAAAGCTCAGTCGTGCGCTTCCGCAGCGCCTCCTCAAAACCCCACATCAGCTGGTTCTCTTCACGGAAGTAGCTCAGATACTTCTTCGTGAGCCCCGCAGCACGCAGACGCAGGAAACGCTCCATCGGATTCGCCTCAGCACCACGCAGAGTCCGTACCATGATATAATCATTATTGCGCACACGCCAACGCTTGGAAGAAGCCAGATCCTGGAACACGAGACCCTGCCACGTGTAGCCGCGTGACTTATTTACAGCCACCATGCGTACTGCGGTCATCTTGCTCCCCCGCGGTGAATGAGAACCATCGCCATCGTCCACCTCTAGATAAGTTCCAAACTTCATGCTCTCCTCCCACACTTCAGGCATGTAGCTCGCCAGACGTTCAGGCATATCCGTGGAGCTCATGCTCATGGTCACCACACCCGCCGCATCAACACGGCCAAAGTAAGTTACGAATACGCGGTTATACGCCACAGGTCCCACGACCTTATGCTCACGGTGCTGCAGAACAAAACTCGCAAACTCACCACCCTTTAACACAGAATTCAGGAAAGCTACGCGGCCACCCACAGACTTTAGAGCATCATCAAAGAGCTCGGCGAAAGAATGTTCGCTGTAAAACTTGCCATTCGCACCAAGACTTGAGCGGGAACTAATGGCGGCGTCAACCGTGTCGTCTGTGCGATACGCATTAATCATCGTGCCATCCACAAAGTCCGTTATGCGAATATCAAGGTCTTCAGGGACTGAAGTGCCGTCCTGCGCCTTTACTGGAGCAACGCACACAGGGCGATTCGTCTTCTTATTCCATACTACCGAACGAAAGGCGGCTACATGCTCTAGGCCAAAGTTGCTCACATCCTTGGTATAACGTACGAGAGCAAAGTCCGAATCTGCAGGCTGGATTACACGCAGCTTACCACCTTCCTCTGATGTTAGGAAGGCCGAGAGGCTATCCCAAGAATCATATTTAGCCGCCAGATCCGCAAAACACTGAATGGTAAAGGACATTTTTGATGGGACTTGCCTTTTTCAAAGGGTTTCCCCGTCAATTTTTGTGGGGGAACTATTCAGAATGGCCGAAGGTTCTGACTCTCCATCCACAGAAGAAGAATTCCTGGAAGTGGGAGACACAATTATTATACTTGGAGGCCGTTTGAATAAAACAATTGGAAAACTCTATGGATTTTCAACGGATCGTATGGCAATTCTGCCGAAAGGTGCAACAGACCGTATTATCAAAATCCCTTTGATTGATGGACTTCCAGATCCTGCCTATGAAATTCAGAGAGTCTTACTTTATAAGAAGGCTGTACGCCCTGGTTTTGTTACCCTAGTTGATATTCGTGCAGGACAGGATGTAGAAACTTTTGGTGCCGATTCAGAACCTACAGGAGTCTTCAAAGTTATAAAGGTGGATGAAGAAAAAGATTCAGCCGTATTTCAAGACGAATCAGGAACTGAGGAAGAAATTGTCTTTGGATACACAGGTATTCCTCGTGAATTGCCGTATGAAGTAATACGTGGAAGGGAAGAATCTGAAGAGAAACCATCTGAAAACCAATACCCATCCTCTGAGGGTGAAAAACCCTCCTCCGAAAGCCAAGAAACTACCGTAAGTCGCATACCTGTCGAAGAAGAAGATATCTTAGAAAACGGCCAAGCCCCTTCTCAGGCCGAAGAAGCTCCTCTCGACTTTGCAGTCGGCCAAGTCATTGAACTAGCCCCTGAAGAAGAGCTCCAAGAAATCGATACTGCCAATCGTTTCTATGATGACGCATTTCAACGCTCCGAAATGCTTTCACAGCTGATTCGCTCTCTCCCCAAGAATCAACAGAGAGACCCTATTAAATTACAAGAAGTTCGCCGTTTTGTCGAACAAATGCTGATTCTTCGTAACGAAGTTGTGAAATATGGTGTTACAGGGGATCCTGCAGGGCTGAAGGCGACCAGTATCCATACTCTGTCCGAACTTATAACACGTCCCGATGTCCCTCTTTCACGCAAGGTCGTGGATATGTCGAAAGTCTTATACCTAGACTATCGCAAAGCTTATGGAATTACAGAAGACGATCCTGACGCCGGTCCTCTGGAAGAAGGGCTGTATGCAGACTACTTAATTGATATTATCAAGCGTGCACAAGTCATCCAGGACTCCGCAAATGAGACCAATGCCACCCAAGAAGCCGCTATTCAAATGCCCAAGTTCTTCTTGGATATGGAAATATATAGAAAACAGATTCAATCTCCTCTTATGCTTGAACCAGGAACAACAGCGGTAGAGCACGATGAAGAAGTATTTCGTCGTGAAGTTCCTGACTTTGAATCTCCTGAACTGAATACCCTGGAAGTTATTGGAAAGAATATGAAAAAAGATATAACCACAAGTGTATTCAATCCTCCTGAAATAAAACAGAGTCCCTATGCCATTACCAGACTCTTGAAACGCCGCTGGGGACGGTTTCTGAGTGGTGACCTGCTGCGCGTAGTAGAACCCGCAGAAACCCCCTCTTACACAAATGTCTTAGTCTTCCCTATGAGTTCTCTGCGTGACTTGGGACCCATTCGTAGTGGTACCCTAGCCCAAGATATGAGCTTGGGAGCCATGGAACCTAGCGGTATGGAAAAAATTCTGCAAGAACTGGGAGAAATCACAGACTTTCCTACAGCCGAGAGCATTTTAAATATAGGTGTAAAAGGGAATATTATTGGCAATGTGTTTATTAAGGACTGGTTAGCCGCCTTGAAGTTGCGCATAGGAGGATTGGGAGATGCGTATGCTTCTCTAAGTGGCTATGGAACCAAAGATATTGAGTGGAACGTCGAACAGGCGAAAGTCCTGCAAGATAAGATTGAACAACGCCTTGCCGCTCTCAAACTATTTATGGGGAAGCAAAGACAAGAATCTGCTGCAGCTCTGGCCAATTTGCGCTTTGAGCCGCAACCAACTCTGGCATTAGAAGATGGTGCACGTCTCTTAACTCGCATAGAGTCTGAACCCCTTTTACAAAAAGTTTTGTCAAATGTGAAGGAATACATGGGCGACTTGGCTTCCGTGGATATAAATTGGTTTTCCTATGTATTTATTGAATATCCTGACTTATTATTGGCCGCCTTAGGACAACAGGCCGCTCCTCTTGCCCGTGAACGTCTGCGCCATGTTCGTATGTTATACACGAGAGCTAGGTTGGATGGTTATCGCCTCAAACGCAAGATTCTGGATTCTGGGGAAGTACCGCAAGAAAATACCTGTCCTCACGTGAAAAAACTTGCCGAGATTCGTAAAGTGGCGAAGGCTACGGAAGATGAGCCGCGTGATGTGCGCCGTGTAAAACTCTTGATTCAACTCTTGAACGAATTCCGAGGCCATACGGAAGATGACTGGATATCTTGCAAAGTCTGTGAGAAACACTTGATTTGTGCCCACGAACTCATACAAATTCAGGAGTATCTGCGTCCTACAGAACAAGAGACTTTGCACAAAGAAATGTTGATTAAATTCTCAGGGGGTCAGTTCAGTGGCAAGTATATTTGCCGTGTTTGTGGCCAGTCTATCGGCAATCTAGAGTTCGACCAGAGTCTTGAATTCGACGATGAAGGTCGACCCATGATGGGGCGCAGTGTAATGGTTGACCGTGAAGCTATTGAGTTGGACGAACTCGAAGAACTCTTGAAGGGTCCCGCGGAGGTTGTGAAAGAGGTGTCGTTTGGCACGGATACACTGGATACGATGTACTTGACAATCAAGAAGATGTGTGGACTTCTCGGTATAAATCCAGATGAGGAAGAATACCGCGCCATGGTTGATGAACTCAGTACTTACATGCTCAGTTTACCCAGCCGTGAACTATATGCTCAGGCTACAAAGGGCAAGAAAGCCCAGGATTTCGATATTTTCTATTCAGTGCGCTACGTATCAGCGGCAGCGGCGATATTATTACTGAAGATTCAGACACGTGTTCCTGACTATATGGTCTATTACACGAGTGCCGATTGCAAGGAAGGATTCTTTGGCTACCCATTGGAAGAAGGACAGACATATCACGGAATTCGTTGTGTTGCCAGTATTGTTGCAGGAATCAATGATGCAATCTTCCCTTGGAATTTAACGACCTTACAGAAACAAGGCAATTTACTAAAACGCCGTGAAGCGATTGAGCCGCTGATTAAAGGCCAGATTGACGCATTTATTAAACATCCTGTGCAACAAGCCATGTTGAAGAAGAAGCGCGAGTACAGAACCAAGATTTTCGGAGGTGTGGGGTCAGGAGCAAGAACAACGGAGCAAATTGCGCAGTCATTCCGCCCTATTCCCTACGTAGTGTCAGAGGAGGAAGCTGCCGCTGCGCCAGTGAGTGCTGCTACAGCAACGCCTGAAAAACAAGCGACGGCCTGGATTCGTATGGCGCACAAAGTGGCTAGACAGAATGCAGCTCTCAACCCTGACGCCCCCTTGTCAGAAACCACCTGCTGCTTACACAAAATTTCGTCCGATGCCACGATTTTCACGACTCCTGAGTTTCCTCAGTTAGAGCCGCGCATTGTCAGTGTAACGCATCGCGGCTCACTCACAACCACCTTTTACACCCAAATGCCGAAAGCTCTAGAAGGGCGCGTAGACCCGAAGGATTACTATAAGTTATTCGTACATTCGTGCTACCAAGGAGATAATAAGGGGTTGCCGCACAAACTTGGATTGACCTTAACATGTTCAGAATGTGGCCTGAATTTCAAGCAAAATCCTCACCTGCCTTTCAGTGTTGAAGCGGACTCGAAAAAGGCGCGTGAAGAAGAAGCGAAGGCAGCAGCAGACTTACAAGCGCACCTAGTATCTCAAGGCTTAGTGATAAATGAAGAAACAGCGCAAGATTTATTAACGACTTCACGACTAAAGTCAAAGGTCACGAAGGATTTTGCAAAGGCTGTACCGCGCCTTGACCAAATGTTTACAGAGTTGGCTCAGTTGATGGAACCTATGGAGGGATGGTCTATTATGTTAAATTCTATCCAAGTAACTCTGCGCGAACTTGGACAAGATGTAAGTCGTTTACAAATTGCGAAAGCTGCGGAAGACCTTGTTCAGCGTATTAGTCAAAAAGAGGATTTTATTCGTCAACGCCTGGGTGAAGAGGTATTCAAGTATGTAGAGTCTTTGACTAAGAAATCACCTCGTGAGTGTGGAGAAGCAATATCTGCATTTATTTTAGTGCCCTTCCAACGTTGGATTTCTGGGATTGATGTAAAAGGGTTTATGATTTTGGATTCGTATGAATTGTCGAAGGATACGAAGGATGATATTATGGTACGTGGGCTTGGTGCTTATTTGAATAAGATTGGGGATGATGCGGAGCTTCGGGGACTTTTGCTACGGAAAGTTCGTGCATTTGTTGCCGATTTGAGCGAATTGTGTCGTAAGGTGTTTCCTTCTTTGAGGGCGGTGTTTACACCTGGTGGAAGTATTATGGTGCAGTATTTGTTACGTGCGTATGTGATGGGGACGGTGCAGAAGTTTGTTGACCCGCATCATATACCTGATTTTGCTGATGGTGAGACCCAGGCGGAGGAAGAGGGGGTTGTGAATATGAAGTTATTGTACAAGGCTTTGGCTCAGAGTTTGACGAAGTATGCAGTAGGAAATCGTATACCGACAGAAGAAGAGATTCGTTTGGCTTTGGAGAAGAGGGCTGAGAAAGAGAAACAGCAGTTCATTGGAGAAATTGATAGAATGACGCGCGATGAACGTAAGGTTGAATTGACTATGAAGGGGTTGGGTATGGGTAAGTGGGCGGCAGGTGGTAAGAAGTCAATACGTCAATATGATCCTGAGCGGTATGAAGTGGAGAGAGCGGAGAGAGCGGCGGCAGGAATTGTGGACTATGTCCCTGTTGTGGATGCTGATAGACCTGTCGATATGTTCGGTGCAGACTTTGGCGCTGACTATGATGCTGGTGGGGAGCGTATGGATGGAGATTATACGGATGGCGCAATGCGCGAAGATGATTATTAGGATTGTGAGGTTTTAGAATTTCTCACAAAATAGAAAGTAGGAGAGATGTGGACATTTATAATTGCTGGAGCATTATACTTAATTGGTGTGGGTGTTATCTTAGTGATACGACCCTCATTTATGTTTACTCCGGTTGGTGATTGGAAAGAGTTTGGAATTGGCCAGCGCGAAGATCGCTACACGCCGTTTCCATTTTGGCTTTTTTGCTTAGTGTGGGCTTTAGTTGCCTATTTCTTAGTCTTATTCATTATGAATGCTACAGGATTTGATGAGGCATCTGCATCCGCGGTGAATCGCAAAAGCAAGAATAAGCCTACTCTGAATCCTGTGGATGAAGGCGAGACGGTTGACTTGGAGCAACCGCAAAAGTTGCCGAAGGGATACTATGTGTTGAATAAGAAAGCTTCGCGATTGGCGGGAGTACCGAAGTACGTGTATTTGGGTGAGGAGGAGTGATATGGCATTTATGAAACTAAAATAGTCCAGGTTATATTGACAGAACCTGCTGTACCATTATTACCAGGATCAGCTGAACCACCTGATGATGATGCTCCATTTCCTCCACTTCCAGAAATGCTACTGCCAGAAGTAACTGCACTACCACCTGTACCAGCCGCACTAACAGATCCTGTTGTACCATTATTACCAGCAGAGCCTGATGGTGAATAACTTGAAGATGCCCCTGATGGGAGTGTGGAAGAAATATTATACCCTGTACCATTTACACTTCCACCTGTTCCATAATTAGCGGTAGGGATAGGAATTGCACCTCCAGGATTTCCACCACCTCCACCATATACTCTATATGTGATACCATTATATGTAAGATAAGTATCTCCTCCTGCAATTCCAGTATTTCCAGAACCGTCTGGCGGTAAGGAAGAAGAAGGTGTAAATGTTCCTCCAGTGCCACCAGATCCTACACTAACAGAAGTAATATTACCACCTGTATAAGGTATAGAAGTTACAGTAAGAGTTCCCGAAGTTGCGCCTGAACCTCCGCCGCCTCCATACCGATTTGGAGAACCATATACCGTAGTATATGGTCCTCCACTTCCACCACCTCCTGCACCAGCTATTATTACTATAGTAAAATATGTTGTCCCTGCGGGTGGTGTTATTGACGATGAACTATAAGAAGTTGGTCCTTGGGTAATATTATAAGGAGGAGGTCTAGAATTTGTTATTACCCTTGTATTACTGGCTTGTAACATGTAGACACCTCCGTTAAGGGCGCATAAAGCAGCTACATTACCTGCTGAATTCAAAGAGGCTGAATACCAATTACCAAGTATAGCACCAGTAGGTAATGCTGTCTGAGCTGCCGTCCAATTCCATTGTGTAGCACCTGAGCCTGTGCCAATATAAGCACCAGTGCCATTTATAGCAGCTATACATACTGTCCCTGCTGAATTTAAAGAGATTGTATGCCACCCTCCATTTGAAACTATCCCTGACTGAGCTGCTGACCAAGTCCACTGTGTAGCACCTGACCCATTGCCAATATATACACCTCCACCATAAGCACATGCAGCACATACAGTCCCTTCTGAATTTAAAGAGCACACAAGCCAATTAGAAGTTCCACTAAATTGACTTGCCCAAGTCCATTGGTTAGCACCTGACCCTACGCCAATATAAACATTTGAGTCTCTAGCAATTGCAGCGCATACTGTACCTGCTGAATTTAATGAGACATTCCACCAATTAGCACTTGTAGGTAATGAATTATTTGACTGGACTGCTGACCAAGTCCATTGTGTAGCACCTGAGCCTTTGCCAATATAGACACCTCCAGGATATGCACATACAGCACATGTATTACCTGCTGAATTTAAAGATATTCCATGCCAGTTAACAGTAGGCAATGCTGACTGAGTTGCTGACCAAGTCCACTGGGTAGCACCTGAACCTGTACCAATATATAGACCGCCTGCAGCAGAAGTTACAGCACATACCGTCCCTGCTGAATTTAAAGCGACTGAATACCCATTATCAGTTCCACCGGTATTATTTGACGACCAATTCCACTGAGTAGCACCTGACCCTGTGCCAATATATAAGGGGCCTCCACCAACTACAGCACAGACTGTACCTGCTGAATTTAATGAGATTATAGAATAATTACTACTTGTAGGTAATGAATTATTCGACTGGACTGCTGACGCAGCATATTGATAGTCCAAGGGGAGGGATAATATATGAACGCCGCCTTTTGGACCTCCAGAAGACATACACCCTGTACATACAGTACCTGCTGAATTTAAATAAACTGAAGTCCAAGAATTACTTGCGCCAGGTAATGAATTATTTGATTGGCGTGATGACCAAGTCCATTGAGTTGCACCATCCCCTCTGCCAATATATATGCCGCCAGTGGTAAATCCAGAAATACAACTAGTAGCTACAGTTCCTGCTGAATTTAAAGAAACTGAAACCCAATTATTACTTGCTCCAGGTAAAGAATTATTTGATTGGACTGCTGACCAAGTCCATTGACTTGCACCATACCCTGCGCCAATATAAATGCCTGATTTGGCATAGCTAGAACCAATAAGTGCTGCACATACAGTCCCTGCTGAATTTAAAGATACGTCCCTCCAAATATTACTTGCACCAGGTAAAGAATTATTTGATTGGCGTGCTGACCAAGTCCATTGAGTCGCACCACTCCCTGTGCCAATATAAACACCATCATTTATACTTAAGGTAGTAGCTCCAATACATGCCACACATAAAGTACCTGCCGAATTTAAAGAAACTCCACGCCAACCATTATTTGCGCCAGGTAATGAATTATTTGCTTGGACTGCTGTCCAAGTCCATTGAGTCGCACCACTCCCTGTACCAATATAAATCCCTGATTTTGCACTATCACCAATAGATGCCACACATACAGTACCTGCCGAATTTAAAGACGCCGAGTTCCATAAACTATTTGAGCCAGGTAAAGAATTATTTGATTGGCGTGCTGACCAAGTCCATTGATTAGCACCACTCCCTGTACCAATATAAATACCATCATTATCAGTGCCAGATCCAATAAGTGCCACACATACATTACCTGCAGAATTTAAAGAGACTGTATTCCAATAATTACTTGCGCCAGGTAAAGAATTATTTGATTGGCGTGCTGACCAAGTCCATTGGGTCGCACCAGTCCCTGAACCTATATAAACGCCGGCAGTGGCATTTGCAAAAATACACGCAGCAGCTATGGTTCCTTCTGAATTTAAAGAAATTGAGCGATAATCATCATTACTTGAGCTAGGTAAAGAATTGCCTGTTTGCACCAATGAAGCGTTATACTGATAATTACATAAATTATTTGTATAACCACTTAACGATAATCCATTAAAATATCCTAAATTCATACTCACAGTTGAAGCTGGATAAAGATTATTTGCCAAATCAAGATATATATTCGATTGTAGACCTCCTAAATTATATGGTCTTGTATCACCAGTATATCCAGATATTGAAGATAGTGATAGTGAGCCTCCATAATAAATATTCGAAGACATCCCCACAAATCTATTCTCCTCCTCTCATTTTTCTTACGATAATTGGACAAACTCTACTTAGAACAAAGTCCCTGGACACTTAACACAAAGTACAAGGGCAACAAAGTCATCCAAAACGTCCAATACAAGTACACAAAACCATTTTTCACAGGTTCTGAAAGATATACAGGGACAATTGCCTTTACCATACCCGTTAAGAACTGCACCTTATAATGATTTTCATTCACCATAGCCGCCATATACTCTGGAGAATTCTCCAAATAAGGAAAGCCGGTCACTGGATTTCGTGGAGCATATGTACCATATATGTTCTTCAAAAATGGTATAGATTCCATACATAATAAGAAACTTGCCAGACCATTCGTCGCTCCAACCAACAAGTCACTAATCAAAATCGTAGGAATCTGCACAGCTCCACATGTAGAGTACTGATACACAATACTCATCAATACAGAAATCACGTAGGCAATAATCGGTATGACTACGGCAATCATGTAAGTTGAGAAAAATTCCATAGAAATCAGTATCATAGCTGTTGCACCCACGAACAAGGATGTTGTAATTCCAATGATTAATTTTGTAGTTTCATTCGACGACATTCTAATTCATATGAGGAACTGTTAGATGGCCGAGAAGCCGAAACGCGAAAAGAAAATACCCATACCTAAGGACTCAGCATCATTCTTTCGTGTCCGGGCGAAACATCCCAATATGTTCAAGTTCACGTCCGATGGAAACTTACAAGTTCCCGAAATGCGTGGTCAAGCCGCCAAAGTCATTGAGCTCCCCTCTTACAAACCTGCCCCTCCGCAAGAAGAATCTGAAGGAGAACGTCAACGCCATGAAGAGCTCGTGAATGTTGAAAAAGAGTATGACGAGGCCTTACAGAACTTAAAAATTGCTACCCAAGAATGGCGTACTACTGGAGCATCAGCAGAAGTAATGAAATACCAGAGAGAACTCATGCGTCTTGATGCTTTAAGGTCAAAACTTCGTTCTCCAATTCGTTTCACACATATGTACAAACGTCTCAGTATTCGTGAAGTCTTGGTTGATGAATTTTATCAAAAAAAGAAGATTGGATATGCTGTGTATGGTCTTCAATTACGTTCTAGACCCTTTGAAGAATATGTGACAATTGTGCAAGAGGGTATTTCTTCTTCTGCAGAGGCCGCCCCTATGCCTATTGACCTTGAAGGTCCCCAAGAAACTTTTGTATTCTTCTCAGACCCCTCAGACCCTGAATACGGTGCTCTATCGCCCGATACCATGATAGAATTTATCTTCAATTCTACGAAATACAACAGTATCATACAAGCTTATGAAGTGGAACGCATCACTCAACTTGGGCGCCGAAAGGACTTTGGTCCTCTCTT
>Ga0114968_10003176_pt1 | contig 12380 bp, 3 predicted proteins | sample M_130807_EF_Meta_FD_87020 | JGI IMG/M metagenome (GOLD analysis project Ga0114968, IMG submission 87020) | Freshwater microbial communities from Lake Montjoie, Canada to study carbon cycling - M_130807_EF_MetaG | ecosystem: Environmental > Aquatic > Freshwater > Lake | place: Lake Montjoie... | reverse complement strand
GCCACCACCGCCACCACCGCCACCACCACGGTTTCCACCGCCATAACCGCCACCGCCGCCTTGGCGACGGGGGCCACCGCGACCAGCGGCCAAGCTGTCAATGCTTGTGCGCGTAGGATCGGGTTGACCACCTGAATTGCCATTGCTGCGACGGGGTTGATCTCGGCGGGAGGCAAATTGGTTGGTCATCAAGGGGTCGATGTGGCGTGGCAACTCATCGCTATCGCCCCTGGGGCCGCGATCGCCACGGGGGGCTGATTGACGAGGTGGGCGGTTGTCACCCCTGTTGTCGAAGCGACCTTCAGGACGCGGTCCCTCGTTGCGAGCACCTTCAAAGCGGGGCGCATCACCTCGGCCTTCGTCACCGCGGAACTCATTGCGGCCTTCACCTCGGTTATCAAAGCGTGGGCCACCCTGAGGTGCGCTACGCCGCGATGGCGGGGGTCCGCTGCGGGATGGACGAGGGCCTGCATTGCGGCCTGCGCCTTCGCCTTGCGGACCTTTAGATTCGCGAATACGCTGCATCATGTCGCCGCGTGCCGCTTTAGCTGCCGCTTGCATCACGTCGCGGCTCGGTGGGCGACCCGCGCCGCCCCACAGGGTCTGGCGACCCATGGCAATCGGCTCGGCTTTTTCGCCAGGCTCAGGTCCAAAACCTTCGAGCAGTTCCACCGCAATTTCTTGCCTGGTGAAGCGTTCGATTTCCATCATGAAACCTTCTTCGTCCAAGCACACCAGGCTCACGGCTTCGCCGCTGGCGCCGGCACGGCCAGTACGGCCAATGCGGTGCACGTAGTCTTCAGAGACGTTGGGGATTTCAAAGTTCACCACATGCGGCAAGTCTTCTATGTCGATACCGCGTGCGGCAATGTCGGTGGCCACCAAGGCGCGGATGTCACCGCTCTTGAAGCCAGCCAAAGCCTGGGTGCGGGCGGTCTGGCTTTTGTTGCCGTGCAGCGCCATGGCTTTGACGCCGTTTTTGGTCAGGTAGTCGGCCACATTGTTGGCACCGAACTTGGTGCGGGTGAACACCAGCACCTGGCTCCAGTTGTGCTTGTTGATGATGTGCACCAGCACTTCTTTTTTCTTGCCGCGACCGACCGGGTGAATCACCTGGGAGATGCGCTGCACCGTGGTGTTGCTGGGCGTGACTTGAATGCTTTGCGGGTTTTTCAGCAAGTTGGCAGCCAATTCACGGATCTCGTCCGAAAAGGTGGCCGAGAACAACAGGCTTTGCTTGTCTTTGGGCACCATGGCCAGGACTTTTTTCACGTCATGGATGAAACCCATGTCGAGCATGCGGTCGGCTTCGTCGAGTACCAAAATTTCAATCTGCGACAAATCCAGAAAGCCTTGACCAGCCAAGTCAAGCAAGCGACCGGGGGTGGCGACCAGAATGTCCACGCCGCGTTTGATCTTGTCAATTTGCGGTTTCATGCCCACGCCACCAAAGATCACGGTGGAGTTGAGCTGCAAGTATTTGCCGTAGTCCCGAACGGACTCTTCGACCTGGGCAGCCAGTTCGCGGGTGGGCGTGAGCACAAGAGCGCGAATGGCTTTGCCACCGAATTTGTTTTTGCCCGGCTCGCTCAGGCTGAGCTTGTGCAGCATGGGCAGGGTAAAGGCGGCGGTTTTACCGGTGCCGGTTTGCGCCCCGGCCAACAGGTCCTGGCCTGCAAGCACAGCCGGAATGGCTTGGGCTTGGATCGGCGTTGGGGTTTCGTAGCCTTGCTCTTGCACGGCTTGCAGGATGGCCGGAGCCAAATTCAATTCAATAAAGTTCATTTAAGGCGCGCTGATTCCAGCGCAGGGCATCGGTTTGTCAGGCTGTGGGTGACAGCCGCCAGTCAAAGACCGATGGGATTCACAGGTGGGCATGGAAACCACGAACAGAGTGTTCGGATCAAACCCCAGCAGAAGTGCTGATGTTGCGGCAACTGGAGGCGGCAACGGGTGGATTGTCGCACGAAATGGTCAGGCCGGGGCTCGCGCCATGGGCCTGGCCTTGGGTACACTCAAAAACAATGCGCGATACATCTCCTGATCCATCTTCTTTTTCGCTACAGCCGGGCTTCATGGTGGTGCATGGCAACCGCTTGGAAGACCTGCGCGATCTGGTGGTGGACTTTGTCAAACACCGGCCTTTGCCGCCCCTGCAGCCCGAAGTCTTTTTGGTGCAAAGCAACGGCATGAAACATTGGCTGGAGATGGCACTGGCCGACGATTCGGCTTTGGGCATTTGCGCGGCCACACGCATGGAGTTGCCGTCCGCCTTTTTGTGGCAGATCTACCGCAGTGTGTTGGGCGCGCAAGCTGTGCCGGTGCACATGCCGTTTGACAAGTCGGCCTTGGTCTGGCGCTTGCTGCGTTTGTTGCCGCAAGTCGCCAAGCAAGAGGCGGTTTACCAACCCCTGGCGCATTACCTGGCCAGCCACAGCGATGGCCGCAAGCTGTACCAACTGGCGCAGCAAGTGGCCGATGTGCTGGACGGCTACCAAAGTTACCGCGCCGACTGGCTTGCCGATTGGGCGCAAGGCCGTGATGTGCTGCAGGCCCATGCCGGTCCCGCCCAGCCACTGCCCGAAGACCAAGTCTGGCAAGCGCATTTGTGGCGGGCTTTGCAAACCGATGTGGGTGAAAGTCAGGCCCAAGCCTCGCGCGCAGCGGTACATGCCGAGTTCATGCAGGCGCTCAAGGCCTTGGCCCCTTCGGCGCGTCCGGCAGGCCTGCCGCACCGCGTGGTGGTGTTTGGCATTTCGGCCCTGCCCATGCAGGCGGTTGAAGCGCTGGCGGCGTTGGGCAAATTCTGTCAGGTCATGATGGTGGTGCAAAACCCGTGTCGGCATTACTGGGGCCATGTGGTCGATGGCCGCGCCAGCTTGCACGCACGCACACGGCAAAAAAGCAAATCTGGCGTACCGATACCCTTGCTGCCCAGCGATCCGGCCGATCTGCATGCCCAAGCCCATCCCTTGCTGGCTTCGTGGGGCAAGCAGGGGCGAGACTATTTGCATTTGCTCGACGGCTACGACCAGCCCGAAACCTACGCCCAGGTGCTGCAAAAGATTGAGGTGTTTGAGACGCCGCAAGCCGCCCAGGGCCAACACCTGAACCAGCTGCAGCAGTTGCAGGCTGACATTTTGGACTTGGAGCCCTTGCCCGTCTGCCCGCAGCCCGAGCCGCCAGCGGACGGCTCCATCACGCTGGTGACCACGCATTCAGCGCAGCGTGAAGTGGAGGTTTTGCACGATCAGATTTTGGCTTGGCTGGATGCGGACCCTGCGCTGCAGCCGCGCGACGTGATGGTGATGGTGCCAGACATGGTGCAATTTGCGCCGCATATTCAGGCGGTGTTTGGTCGCTTTGCGCAGGGCACGGCGCGGCACATACCGTTTTCGGTGGCCGATACCTCCTCGCGCGAAATGCCTTTGGTCCAAGCCTTGGAACGTTTGCTGGGCCTGACCACCTCGCGCATCAGTCTGGCCGATGGCTTGAGTCTGTTTGAAGTGGCTGCCGTACAAAAACGTTTTGGTTTGCAAGCCGCCGATGTGCGCGTCCTGCAAAACTGGCTGACCCGCGCCGGTGTGCGCTGGGGTCTGGACGCCGCGCACCGCCAAAGCTGGGGCCTGCCGCAGGCCAGCGGCATGGATCAAAACACCTGGGCCTTCGGCCTGCGGCGTTTGCTCATGGGCTATGCCACGGGCCCGGGCTTGGCCTGGCAGGGTGTGGAGCCCTTGCCCGAGGTGGGTGGCCTGAGCGCGCAGCTGCTGGGCAGTTTGGCGCAATGGCTCCAAGCCATAGACCGCCATTTGCACGCTGTTTCTCAGGACCAAACCCCCAGCCAATGGGTCAGCACCTTGCAAGCACTTTTGGCCGATTTTTTTGAAGCCAGTGACGATGCCGAAGCCCGTCTGCTGGCGCAGCTTCAGCAGCAGTTGCAGCGCTGGTTACAACTGTGCGAGCAAGCGGCCTTGACCACGGCCTTGCCCTTGGTGGTGGTGCGCGAGCACTGGCTGGCGCAGATCGAAGCGCCGGGTTTGCACCAGCGGTTTTTGGGCGGTGGCGTGCAGTTCGCCACCTTGATGCCGATGCGCGCCATTCCCTTCAAAGTGGTGTGCTTGCTGGGCATGAATGACAAAGACTATCCGCGCCAAACCCTGCCACGCGATTTTGATCTGCTGGCCAGACAATGGCGCGCAGGCGACCGTTCACGCCGCGAAGACGATCGTTATTTGTTTCTCGAAGCCCTGTTGTCGGCGCGTGACAAGCTGTACATCAGCTGGCAAAGCCACCGGGCGACTGACAACGCCGAGCAACCCACGTCCGTGCTGGTGGCGCAATTGATGGACGTGCTGCGCGCCCGCTTTGCGCATGCGCCAAAGCCTGTGCTGCAACCCTTGCAAGCTTTTTCGCCGCGCTATTTTGACGCGGGCGGCGGCTTTGGCACCTCTGCCACTGACGGGCACTTGGGGATGGGGCGGGGGGAGGGGCGGGGGAAAGGGTTGGGGGAAGGCGCGTGGCAAGCCGCTGCAAACAGTTCTGTAAGCGCTGCGGCCGTGGCATCGTCCTGCTCAGCCAAGTCGACTTTGGATGTAGAAGCCCTGCAGGCTTTTTTACGCCACCCGGTTGAGGTGTATTGGCGTCAGCGCTTGGCCGTGCGCATTGCCCAGCCCGAGGCGGCAGCCCCTGAAGACGAGCCCTTTGCCTTGGATGGCTTGGCGCAATACCAACTGGGGCAAAGCTTGTTGCAAGCAGACAATGCTGAAGATGCTTTGCAGGCCTTGCGAGGTCAAGGCCAACTGCCCATGGCCGCTTTCGGGCGCAAGCTGGGCCACGATCTGCTGCACAAAGCCCAAGAGGTGCGGGAGCGCGCCATGCCCTGGCTGGCGCACTACCCAGACAGCTTGCCGCCGCAACCGCTGAGCTTGGTGATCGAAGGCGTGACTTTGACGGGTGCTTTGCGCGGCTTGCGCCAAGGCCCTTCGGGTTGGCTGCAACTGAGCTTGCAACCGGGTGCGGTGACGCACGGCAAAGGCAATGCTTTGCCGCGCTGGGACAAATGGGTGAATCTGTGGGTGGTGCATGTGTTAATTTGTGCCAGCGCCAGTCCCGGCGCACAACCCTTGCGCAGCGTGCTCTTGGGCATTGACGGTGAAACGACGCTGGCGCCGTTGTCAGTTGCAGAGGCCAAGGCGCAATTGCAAGCCTGGCTACAAGCCTATGCGCAGGCTTGGCAAGCGCCTTTGCCGGTGGCGCTGCGCACGGGTTTGGCATACCTGTCTTCATGGCAAGCCACGCCCTCCAACCCGGCGTCTGACCCCGCTTCAGTGCCTGATGAAGCTGAGGGAGATGAATCTCGGCTGGAAGTTGCCCTGCGCCAAGCCCAAGACGTTTTTGACGGTGGTTTTTCCACCGAAGGCGAGTGGACCAGGTCGCCTTATTTGCAACGCTCGTTTGACACGTTTGACGACATCGCAGCCAGCCTGCCGCAATGGGCCCATGCCCTGTATGGCGGTTTGCTGACCCATGTGCAGTTGACCCATGCGCCACAAGCTGCGCCACAAGTTGTGCCACAAGTTGCGCAAGAACCTCTGGAAGCACCCACGAAAAATGCCGTGACCTTACCCAAACCCGCAGCAGGGGAGCTTGCATGAGCTTGCAGGCCTTGAATCCCATTACCTTGCCCTTGCAAGGCTTGCAGCTGATCGAGGCCAGCGCGGGCACGGGCAAAACCTATGCCTTGGCCGCTTTGTATGTGCGCCTGGTGCTGGGGCACGGTCGTGCGCAGGGTCCATTGATGCCGCCCGAGATTTTGGTGATGACCTTCACTGAAGCGGCCACCGCCGAATTGCGCGACCGCATCCGTTTGCGCCTCACGCAGGCAGCGCATGACTTTCGGTTGGCGCAAGAGCCCTCAGATGCGTTTTTACGTGACTTGAAAAACAGCATTCCTGCCGTCCAATGGCCAAGCTGCGCCGCCCGACTGGACGCGGCCGCGCAGTGGATGGACGAGGCCGCGATCTTCACCATTCATGGCTGGAGCTCGCGCATGCTGCGCCAGCACGCTTTTGACTCGTCGAGTTTGTTCGAGCAAAGCACCGTTCAAGACAGCGAAACACTGCGCCAGCAGGCGGCGTCTGATTACTGGCGGCAGTGGTATTACGCTTTGGACGAAGCCCAACTCGGCGTTGTGCTGCCGATGGCCAAAACACCGCAAGCGCTGGTGAAGAAATTGCAGCCCCTGTGGCGCGCCCAAGAGCGCTCGCCCCCCGCAAATCCTGCGGCAGACGCTGCCGCAGGGTTTGCATCAGACCCCGGCACTGATGAGTCGCCTCAACTGGGCACCCCCCAGCAGATCATGCACAGCTGGTCGCTCGCCCAACTGCGAGTTGCGGCCAGTCAATCGCGTGCGCGCGCGCTGTGGACCGCCCATGCTGAGGCCCTGTGGTCGCAATTGGCCAAGGCCATGGACCAGGACCTGAATGGCAACAGCTTCAAGCCGGCCCACAGAGCCGGTTATTTGCAACAGCTCAAGGCCTGGACGCAGGGCGCAGATTTAGACCTCAAACTGGTGGCCAAATTTGGCCTGCAGGCTTTGACGGAAAAAACCAAAGTCAGCAGCCCCAAGCCCCAAGACCCTACCGGGGCGCTGGCGTCCATGCAGGCCTGGAGCGATGCGCTGCGTGATGCCCCAACGCCGCAAGCGGCGTTGCTGGCCCACGCCGCGCAGGCCATTGCGCACAGTTACGACCACAGCAAACAACAACGTGGTCAGTTTGACTTTGCAGACTTGCTGACCCGCTTGCACGCCGCCTTGCACCAGGCGGGATCGCGTTTGCCCGAGGCGATTCGCCAGCAGTACCCGGTGGCGTTGGTCGATGAATTTCAAGACACCGACCCTTGGCAATGGGGCGCCTTGTCGGCCATTTACCCCGACCCACAGGCCAGCGACGTGGCGCTGCTGTTGATTGGCGACCCCAAGCAGGCGATTTACAGTTTTCGCGGTGCCGACTTGCCCACCTATGTGGCGGCCCGCATGTTGGCGCAGCGCGCCCAGGCCGTGCACACCTTGCTTTATAACTACCGCTCCACGCCAGGAGTGATTGCGGCGGTCAACCAAGTGTTCAGCCACGCCAACCAGCCCTTTGGCCCGATTGCTTTTTTGCCAGCTTGTCCGCCGCAAAGCGCGCAACAAATTGACGCTGAAAGGACCCACCCTGAAAAGGCCCACGGTGAGAAGGCCCACGCTGATAGGACCCATCCTGAGCCGGCAGAGGCTGCGACGAGCGACGCACGGGCTATGACGGTCTGGCATTTGCACACCGACGCGCCACTGAGCGCGCCGCATTATTTGCAACGCATGGCTGAAATTTGTGCCAGCCAAATGGTCATTGCATTGCAAAGCGGTGCCGCGCAACCGGCGCAACTGGCTGTTTTGGTGCGCGACGGCAAAGAGGCGCGCGCCATTCGGCAGGCGCTGCAAGTGCGCGGTGTGCGCAGCGTGTACCTGTCGGACCGCGAGAGTGTGTTCAGCACCCGCGAAGCACTGGATTTATGGCATGTATTGCAAGCCATTGCACAGCCGCAGTCGCTCCAACACCTGCGCTCTGCCTTGACTTGCCGCACTTTGGGTTTGGGGCCGGCCGAGATCGAGCATTTGTTGCAAGACGAGTCGGCCTGGGACGCGCAGGTGGAGCGTTTTGGCCGTTGGCAACAGACCTGGCAGCGTCAAGGCTTTTTGCCCATGCTCTACCAATGGCTGCATGAACAGCAGATTGCCCAGCGCTTGACCCTGAACACCCTTGAGGCCGAGCGCCGCCTGACCAATTTGCTGCACCTGGGCGATTTGCTGCAAAAAGCCAGTTTGAATTTGCAAGGGCCGGGCGCGGTGTTGCGTTATTTGGCCGACCAATTACATGACCCGCAAGCCAGCGGCGACGACGCGCAGATGCGCTTGGAAACCGATGCCGATCTGGTGCAAGTCATCACCATGCACAAGGCCAAGGGCTTGCAGTTCCCTTGGGTGTATGTGCCGTTTGCGTCGAATTTCAAAAAAGAAAAAAAGGATTCGCTGCGCAACGACGACGAGCGCTTGGCCGAAGACAAGCGCCTGCTGTATGTGGCCTTGACCCGCGCCGAGCGAGCTCTTTTTGTGGGGGTGGCGAACCGCAGCCAAGACTTTATGGCCAAAAGTTCAAGGCCGGCCAGTGCGCTGAGCGATCTGCTGGGCCGCACCAGCGCGCACGATCTGCAGGCCAAGTTGCAAGCCTGGTCAGACTGCCCGGCCATCCACGTGATGTCGGCCCCCGAGCCTTCCCAGGCGCTGTACCAGCCCAGCCGTCTGCAACCACAGCCCCAGCCGGCATTGACGCCTTTGCGCCAGCAGCACAACCCTTGGTGGATGGCCAGCTTTTCTGCGCTCACCCGCCAGCCCCCGCAAACCGCCGTTTGGGCCTTGCCCAGCGAGAGCGACGAACGCTGGCAAGACGCCCAAACCGACAGCCATGTGGACCCCCTTGGGGTGGACTTGAATGACAGGGCGCTTCCCGCGACGGTCTCAACGCCCCAATTCAACGCCTTCAAGGCGGGCAGTGCTTACGGCACTTTGCTGCATGACTTGCTGGAATGGCAGTTGCACGAGGGTTGGCCCATCAGCCGCGAGGACGCGCAAGACCCGAACCCAGATACGGCGGCGCGTTGGCGTCAACTCTTCAAGAGCCAAACCGCTGCGCTGCAATTGGAGCCAGAGCAGTGCGCGCTTTTAGCCGAGTGGTTGCGTCAGATCGCGCAAACCCCGTTGCCTTTGGGGCAGGGCTTTAACGATTCGCACCCCACTGCCTTGGTGCTGTCTGAACTCGCTCCACCCAAGGCCTGGGCTGAAATGAACTTCACGCTGCGCACCCATGGCGCTCAGGCGCAAGCGCTGGACGACATCATCCGGGCGCATGTGTTGCCGGGTCAGCCCCGTGAGCCCTTGCAAGCGCGCAGCTTGCAGGGCCTGCTGACGGGCTTCATGGATGTGGTGTTTGAACACGGTGGTCGTTATTACGTGCTGGACTACAAGTCCAACAAACTCCCGGGGTACGCGCCTGCCGACCTGGCGCAAGGCCTGCTGGTGCATCGGTATGACGTGCAGTTCAGTTTGTACCTGCTGGCCTTGCACCGCTTGCTGCAAACGCGCTTGCCCGGCTATCACTACGAGACGCACATGGGCGGCGCTGTTTATTTGTTTGCCCGGGGCATTGACCAGGCCGGTGCTGGCGTGTTCACACACCGCCCCGCGAAAGCCATGATCGAGGCCATGGACGCCGCATTCAAGGGGGCCGCATGACTATCAACGTGAGTTTGTCGCCAACTGCCAGCTTGGAGGCTTGCACCGCACTGGACCGTGCGTTTGCGGACTTCTTGCAAGACCAGGCACCCTCGCCCGATGTGCGGCACGTTTGGCTGGCCGCCTTGACGAGCTACCAAATGGGGCGCGGTCATACCTGCTTGGACCTGCAGGCTTTGCAGGACCAAGCTGCTGCGCTGCTGGGTTGGACGGCGACGCAGGTGCAAGCCTTGCCCGCCCGCTTGAGCGAAGCCGTTGCCAGCATGCCTTGGTGCAAACTCGAAGGCCAGGGCGATACAGTGGAAGAGGGCGATAGCGAAAGCACGCCCTTGGTCTTTGTGCAAGGCAACCCTTCGATCCCTTTGCCACCGCGTCTGTATTTGCGCCGGGCTTACCGCGCCGAACAAGAGGTGATGCAGGCTTTGCGCGCTCGCTGGGCCCAGCCCCTGCGGACCAGTCCGGATGCGCTCGCGCATTTGAACGCGCTGTTCCCGCCCGATGCGCAGCCCCCTGACCCGCAAGCCTGTAATCAACAAGCCGTCCACCCTGTCGATTGGCAAAAAGTGGCTTGCGCCTTGGCCGCCCGTTCGTCTTTGACCTTGATCACGGGAGGGCCGGGCACTGGCAAAACCACCACGGTGGTGCGCTTGCTGGCGCTGTTGACAGCGCAGGCCAAAGCTGACTTGCCCGTTTCGCCAAACCCCTTGCGCATTCGACTGGCTGCGCCCACGGGCAAGGCGGCCAGCCGCTTGGGTGAGTCTATTCAGACTGCCATGGCGCACTTGCCGCCAGGGCTGCAGATCGACGCACCGGCTGCGCCCGAAACCCTGCACCGCCTGTTGCAGTTCACCCCCGATGCGCCACTGCGCCAGGTCCCTCAGCTCGCTTGCGATGTGCTGGTGGTGGACGAAGCGTCGATGATTGATTTGGAAATGATGGCCCGTCTCCTGGCCGCTGTGCCCTTGTCGGCGCGCTTGATTTTATTGGGCGACAAAGACCAATTGGCCTCGGTCGAGGCCGGGGCCGTGATGGCGCAGCTGTGCGGCGCGGCCGCTTCAGGCGGCTACAGCCCAGAGACCGCTGATTGGATTGCCATCCACACCGGCCAAGACGTGAGCGCATTTGTCACGCCCTCTGGCCCCAGCGGGGCGCTGGCGCAGCACACCGTCATGCTGCGCCATTCGCGGCGCTTTGCGCTCGACAGTGGCATTGGCCAGTGGGCGCAGGCCGTGAACATGGGCGATGCGCGTGCGGTCAAATCTTTACTGGCCCACTGCCCGAACGCCGCCGCTGCGCAAGACCCTTTGTTTGCCCCGGATGTGGACCAACTCAGCGTGCCGCGCTTGCCGCACCCGGCGGTGGCACAAGCGGTGCGGCAAGGCTGGTCGCGTTGGCTGAACATGCTGCAGCCCCTGCGCGCTGCTCAAGCCGTGTCTAGCGATGGCCAAGCCGTGTGCAGCGATGCACAGGCCTTGCAACTCATAGAAGCTTTTGCCGATTTCCAAGTGCTGTGCGCTTTGCGCAGCGGCCCTTGGGGCGTGGAGAATTTGAACCTGTGCATCAGCCGTTGGCTCGGCTGGGGCACGGCGCCTTGGTACTGCGGTCGTCCGGTCATGGTGACGCGCAACGACGTGAATTTGAAACTCATGAATGGCGATGTAGGTCTGTGCTTGCCCACGGCCAACGGCTTGCGCGTGGCGTTTGTGCAAGCAGGGCGAATTGGCTGGGTCTTGCCCTCGCGCCTGGACGCGGTGGAAACCGTTTGGGCCATGACGGTGCACAAATCTCAGGGTTCAGAGTTTGCCCATGTGATGCTGGTCTTGCCGGAAACACCTTCTCCCGTGCTGACCCGCGAGCTGATGTACACCGGCATCACCCGCGCCAAAACGCGCCTGACGCTGGTACTTGCGTCACAATCGGTGCTGCTGCAAGCAACCGACACACGCGTGTTGCGCAGCGGCGGTTTGTCACAACTGACGCAAGAGAATTGAATGAGCCAACTCAGTTTCGGATTTGAAGTGCCCCCGGGCCATGTGCCGCCGGATGCGCCGCGCACGCAGGTGAAAGCCCGCAAAAAAGCGCCCACCGCAGCGGCAACAACCGCGCGCCCCACAACGCCTCCCACAACGCTTCCCCCAGCGTCTGCCCCTGGGCTCAGCCCACCTCAGCCCACGGCCCCGCTCGACGCCAACGATGTTGAACGCATGGCGAAGCAACTGCAGGCCCACCCCGACTTCAAATTGCTGCGCCGTTTGCGGCCTTGTTTGAACTATGGTGCGCCCGCGCCCGGTGCCACGACGCGCCGCGTGTTGATTCTGGACACCGAAACCACCGGGCTGGACGCGCGCAGCGAACAGATCATCGAGCTGGCCATGCTGGCGGTCGAGGTCGACACGGCCACCGGCTTGCCGGTGGGCGAGGTGGAAGTTTATGAAGACTTTGAAGACCCCGGTAAACCGATCCCCTTGGCCATTGTGCAAATCACCGGCATTGACAGCGCCATGGTGCAAGGCCACCGCCTGAACGATGCACGGATCAACGAGATGGTGGCGAGCGCCGATCTGATCGTGGCGCACAACGCCGGCTTTGACCGCCCCTTTGTCGAGGCGCGTTTACCGGTGTTTGCGGGCAAGTCATGGGCCTGCTCTTTTGCCGGCATCGATTGGAAAGCGCAGGGCACCGGCTCGGCCAAGCTGGAGTTTTTGGCCCACGAAGCCGGCTGGTTTTATGACGCACACCGAGCGCAGGTGGACTGCCATGCGCTTTTGCAGGTACTGGCCCGCCCCTTGCCCAAAGCAGCGCAAACCGGTTTGGCCTGCTTGATGGCGGCGGCGCAAAATACCCGATACAAATTGCGCGCTGTGGGTGCACCCTTTGACAGCAAAGACCAACTCAAGGCGCGCGGTTACCGCTGGGACGCTGAGGGTCGCGTGTGGTCCACCACCTTGCCTAGCTTTGATGCGCTGCAGGCCGAAGGCGCTTGGCTTAAAGAGATGGTGTATGGATCGCGGACAGCCCGCGTCGTGATTGAGGCACTGGACAGCCAAGT
>Ga0114968_10003174_pt1 | contig 12385 bp, 11 predicted proteins | sample M_130807_EF_Meta_FD_87020 | JGI IMG/M metagenome (GOLD analysis project Ga0114968, IMG submission 87020) | Freshwater microbial communities from Lake Montjoie, Canada to study carbon cycling - M_130807_EF_MetaG | ecosystem: Environmental > Aquatic > Freshwater > Lake | place: Lake Montjoie... | reverse complement strand
TTAAAAAGTGTTGGAGTTGCGTGTGTATAATAACCTTCTGAAAGTAGATTGTAGGTTTCAAAAACTTTTGGTAGATTATCCCCCCATACTTGAAGAGCAGTTCTCATATACATATACTGAGGTCTTTCAGCAACTTTTCCGTTTAGTTTTAATAGATAACTTCTTTCCAATACCTTATACCCAAAATAATCAAAGTTATGATCCCTTGAATGGACAATAGCAGAGTCTAACTCATCTGAGTTTTTAGAGACTAATTTATAGAATGATTCAGAAACAACAGGTGAATGTTTGCGAGTGTTTGGATCAACATAGTTATACAAATCTTTTACAGTCTGGCTAAAACTTTTATTTGTTTCTTTATGGAGAGCTGTAATTGCAATTCTAGCTGCGAGTGTAGCATAATCTGGATGCTTCACAGTTAGAGCAGCTGCAGTTTCCATAGCTAAGGTGTCAAGGATTCTTGTTTCGATATCGGGAGTAATACCCTCTATTACTTTCTGAGCAATATCAAATGGTTGAATCCATCTAGCATCTAATCCATATGTCTGTTGGTTAATTCTCTCTAAAATTTTGTCTAGCATTAAGGGTTCCTTTTTGCCATTTCTTTTTGTTACTTTTATATTCATCATTTTATCTAGTTCTTAATTTTTTAGGTAAAGGTATATATAGTTCCGAAGTTTAGGAGTTTTACTTTAGCCCATAAAAATTTAGAGATTTTTTAAAGACCAAATATAATTTTTTTATAGGAAATCTATATTGTTTAATTTGTTTAAATTATACTTAAATTTAGTGTTATTTAGTATTTGTGTGATAGATTCTATGGTTATTTCATAAATTCTTTCATAAGAATCAACTTTATAAATTGAAGTCTCATAATCAGCATCAACCACCACACCAGTTATGTGGATTAAGTCACCAACCTGTTCGAATGGATCAGTATGTAAAAATTCAATCTCAGTTCCAATATGGATATTTCTATTTCTAACCTCTTTTGAATAATTTTGTTTACCAATATGTTCTTGTAGTTCGGATATAATCATATTTCTCCATTTGTTATCTAACAACTTAAACATATTAAATAAGTTGTCAGAAAAATAAACAGCTAACTCATTAAACAACTCAACATTTGTGAAGTTCTCATTTTGAAGATTCGTTTTTAATAAGTAATAAAAATGATTGAAGTCTGACCTAGATGGTTTTCTTCTATTGTTTAGAAAGTTTAAATCTGTATGATTTGCCAAAACCTCATAAACTCTTTCTTTTATTCTTTTTTCTTTTATATAATTTTCATTATCAACGGACTCGAACCAATAAATCGATGATTTATCTACTTCAAATGTTTCATTGAAACTACTAGAATCAAAATCATCTTCAGTTAGTGGAGATTCTTTTCTACCCTTGAAAATTGAATCATAACTTAAACTATGCTTTTTATGTATAGTGTGTTTAGATAGAACAACCTCTTCCTTTACTTCATCAGCATCGGCATCAAGTTTTAAATCAGTTTCATCATCAACTTCAATAATTTCTTCTTCGGAAATTTCATCCTCTATAATCTCTTCATCTAGGATACCATCTAAATCTTGGTCTTCTGGATCGTTTTCAAATTCTTCTTCAAAGCTTTTATTATTATTATTATCTGACATATTTTTATTGGTAATTTTTTGTTGGCAAAAAGTGTATCAATTGTTTCTTTTCAACATTTAGTTTTTATATATTTATATGAAAAATAAGAATAAAGTTATTGAGGATAGAATTTCACGAATTGAAAATAATAATCTGAAAGTAAGAACAATATAAAATTAATCAGAATTGCTTATTATGAGAATATATCATCAAAATTAATTCATTGCATCCAAGAATATGTCATCCTCTAATGTTAAGTAAGTTGAATTTAGTTTAAGTCTAATTTGAGATTTTAAAAAATCACCATCTCTTTGCTTCAATAACTTGAACCTATAAATCCCCTGCCTTTTCATCTCTTCTGTGCGTATGATCGCAAAGAAGCTATCAGCCGTTTCGGCGATTGCCTTTGATTCAGGCACTTGTTCTAGTGTAATATCCGTTGCATTCCAAGCATCTTTTGAAACTTGAACTGCCGTAATAACCGGAATCTTATATTTAGCCCCCATCGCTCTCAATCCTTCTGCTAATGCTTTACCCTTTGAATAAAGATTATCACCAACAACACCCTTCATTGGAGAGATTAAAGTTATATAATCAACAATAATTAAATCAATTTTTATTCCCTTCTTATCCCGCAACTTCTGTATATAACCATCAAAATCATTTATGTTAGCAGTTCCTGCCGCCCAAAACTTGGTTATAATCTTACCAACCTTCTTCTCAAATAAATCACCCCCTCCCAAACTCTTTAATGAATCAATCCTTTTTTTGATTGTCTCAGTGTCCTTTGATATTTTATCATAATCATTGATTGGGATTTTCAATCTCATAGAACCCAACCTTTTCATAACTTTTCTCTCAGACATTTCAAGTGTTATGTAAAGTACATTATTGCCACTATCCGCCGATTTAACAGCAAAGTTTTGCATCCATAAAGATTTACCATTATTTGTCTCAGCCATCAATACGTTGAGTGTCGATATATCCCAACCACCACCTAACATATGATCGATTGTATCAAATCCAGATTTGATTTTGAACTTCGCAGAATCTTGAACATGGAGTTCTGGGTCATCAAAATCAGAACCCATATCGTCATCGTTTACAAAATCAGTTTTTGACATTTGGTCAACTATGCTTCTGATTTTATTTGCTGCCATCATTACATCTTCATAGTCATTAATCGTATCAAGATTCCTTGTTTCGTCAATAATATCTACAGTTCCACTTTTTAATCTATTTGAAAGAATCCAGGCGTTCAACTTTGGTACTACAAAGTTAATCTCATCATATTCAGATAGGTTTACCGTAAGTAATGACTTTAATATTTCTTTTGTGATGATTTCATCCTTATCTTCGAGTTGAACCATTTCCAATATTTGTTTTGGAGATGGGATCTCTGCCTCAGTATTCTTTGATAAATAATCAGCTAAGATTTTATAAACAAATTGAATTTCTGAGTTTTTGAAGAAGTGTGGTTCAACAATGTCAAAGTACCTCTTGTTTTTGAGGATATAGGCAAAGAATATTTTTTCTAGTGAAATAGTCATTTTTTGTGGAATAAAACTGTTTTTTATATGCCAAGGAACCCCCTAAGTTTAATATATAACACTTACTGCTCTTTTATCAACTCAGTATCCCTTGAGAACATATCCTCAGTTCCATCCATTTCACCACCAGTATCCTTTAAATTTAATTTATCAAGATCAGGATTTACATCTACCTTCTTTTTAAGTTTCTTAACTAAATAGTCAAATCCATTTTTTGCTAAAAATGTCATTACACCAACTCCCATAGCAGACACATTTCCTATTATAGTATCCATTGTCCAGTCATATTGATTAACTATTGAGGTTAAAGCGTTCATAGTTGGTATTAATAGGGAAGTGTAAGCAAACATATCTGCTAGACTTCTAATTACATTTGGTGTATTTTTAAATAATAAGGATACTATATTATCCAAAGACTTTAGACAATTAACCATCTTTTTAACAATACCATTTCCAATACCCCTTAACTTCAACTCAGTAAGTAAGGTTTTAGTATCTTCTTTAGAAACACCCATATCTTTTTGGGTTTCTAAGGCTAATATGACAACAGAAGTTAGTGTTAAAAGAACAATGTTTTCAGTAGTTAAATCTACTTTTAAGTTTTGATTCTTTATCAAACTCAAAACTATTGGATACATTGAAGCAATACCAGTTCCAAAAGTGAAAATTAACTTTATATTGAAGTTAAGATCCTTTTGAAGATTTTTTAAAATAGAACTTATTTCCTCTTCATTTTCACTTGATTCTAATATAGGTGGGTTGATTATACCTTCTATAAGGTTTTCAGCAACATTATACCAATTTTCATGTTCTTTGAACTTTAAAATTTTTGTCATATCGTATATATTAACTTATTTTTTAACTTTTTGGGTTTGAAAATAAAATATATAATAAAAAATAAGTAACAAGATGAAATTTATTAGAACTTTTGAAAATTTCACAGAAATGGATATGGGACACCAGAATATGGAAGAAATGTGTCCAGATTGTCAGTGCAAGATGATCGAGTGTGAATGTGGTAGCCCAATGGCTTATGAAGATGAAATGGAGGATGAATATCCTTATGAAGAAGAAGGTGGAATGCCGTCGTTCTTTGGTGAGGAAGAAGAAGAAATGATGCCAGAGGAAGAAGAAGAGGAAATGATGCCAGAGGAAGAAGAGGAAGAAGGAAGAAGAATGGGTCATATTATGTCTTTCCAAGAAGCTAAAAAAGCTAAACCAGATTTCTTAGACCTAGATAAAGATGGTGATAAGAAGGAGTCTATGAAAAAGGCTGCTGCTGATAAGAAAAAAGGTGGAAAGAAGGAAGACAAGAAAGAGGATAAGAAAGAAGAAAAGGAGTCTCCTAAAAAAGGTGGATTATCTAAAGCTCAAGAAAAACTCCCAGAAGGTTTGAGAAAAGCAATAGCTGCTAAACGTAAGAAATAAAGATAAAAAGTCAACTAGAAATAGTTGACTTTTTTGATTCTACCCTTTTAATCGAATCTTGAAACCAAGATGGCATATATTTAGAACTATATCTAAGTATATCAGAAAATGATCCATCCAATACAATAGTATCAGCATAATCAGTTTTACTTCTAATAGACCTACCACACATCTGCATTAATGCACAAACAGTTTTCCAAGAATACCAATCAGGATTATTTTTCTGCCTTAACTTGTTTTTCTGAGAAGCCAAGCTAGGATATGGTATTTTAGCAATCACTTGAAACCTACTTTTCTCATGGTCAAATGAAACACCAGTTCCAATAGAAGGACTTACAAAAACTAATGGATCTTTACTCTCCATATGTTCTTTCAGTTTATCATCCCTATCAACAGAACTATGAAACATCAATCTTGAATCTTCTATATCTCTTTTTATCCAATTTGATAACTCAAACGAGTTTGTATGGACTATACCCTTCAATCCTTCATACTTTTTAAGAATCTTATGCATATATGGAACATAGTTCTTGAATGTTTCTTCCTTATTCTGATAAGACATCTTACCAAGAGGCATATAAAAGATCTTTCTATTCTCTAAAGGAAATGGTGAACTTGTGGAATAGTAAGCAGTCTTATCAGTATCTAAACCATTTAGTTCTGAGAAAAGGTTTTTATCAAGTATAGTACCGGACATTAAAATAACCAAGTCATAGTTAGACCAAACATATTGATCTAGATAATCAGCCGCCCAAATAGGTTCTAATGAAAGTTCTTTCTGTTTAGTTTTCTCATTATAGTTTGATTCCAATACCCAATTATGTGGATTAGCATCATACTCCTTTAGAAATACCTCAATCTTAATTTGATATTGTTTTAGGTCAGAAATGATTTGCATCATTTTAATATCCTTATTACCACCAACACCAGTTATTTTTTCAATTTTAAGGTCTCTTTTATCCGATGTTACGTCTCTACCACCAATCATAGAAGCATCTATTGATGTCATAGTTTCAAGTATTTGATTTTGGAAGTATCTTAGAAAGCTTACATACTCTGAAATACTCTTAACTTTAGATAAAGCTTTTATTATTTCATACTCATTTGTAAATTTTAATCTCTTTACAAGTGTCTCTGTTATTTTAATGGAGATAAAATCAGAAACAACATCATCCAATTCGTGACATTCATCAACAATCAAAACACTTGATTCTCTTTGTTCCATCATTTTTTTATTATAGATAGCATAGATTAGATAAAAGTAGAAATTTGTTAAACTAACTTTACCACCCATATAACCATTCTTAGCATCATCATAAGGACAAAAATCACAAGTTGTTTTGTTTAATCTATTGAATTCCTTACCTTGAGAACAAGATGTTGAATATGAACTACAAGAATAATTTTCCTTTCCTTTTAGATTTTTTATTGATTCATAAGTAGTATCATATTGGTCTTGTAGGATTTTACCAGCTGTTATAATATCAATCTTAGCAGTTTGATCTATTTTCTTACTATACCAATCAGCAATCATTAAAGAAATGTGTGATTTACCCACACCCATTGGTAAATCCATTAAGAAAAACTTAGTGTCAGGTTTTTCCTTTTTGGTATTAATAATAAAGTCAAGAGCATCTTGTTGTTCCGGACGAGGTGTGAATTTGTTAAGATCGTTTCTTAGAGACATAGGGTTTATATAGAGTAAATCAATTTAGTTTTTTGAATATATACATGAATGAAATATTTAAAACTCTTTGAAAACTTCCAAGAAGATGATGTATTGTATATCTTTGATTTCGATGATACACTAGTCCATAGCCCAAGTTTTGAAGAGTTAGCTATCCAATACCTTACCGAAAATCAGAATATTAGTGACCTAATAAAAAGATCTTTATACTTTGTTAATAGGAGCAAATCAGACCTGAGAATAGAAAATGGTAGGATTTATATAGAAGATCCAAACCAAACCATAGAACCCAAAGGAAATTGGGTTAGGAAAGGTTTAAGGGTTTATATGGTTACTCCAAATGTTTATCATTTCTTAGATATTTCATTACCGACAAAAGTAAAAGAACTCTCCGAACTTTATAAACAAGTCCAAAATAAAGCAATCGTAACTGGTAGAATGGTTGACTTGAAAGAAAAAGTAATAGAATCATTAGAAAAGTTTGGTTTAGAGTTACCCAACCATGGTTTATTTTGTTATCCATCTAAGGATGATAAGACTGAAAGAGTAGCGGAATGGAAAGCAAAAACTATAGTTCAACTTCTAAAAGATACTGGATTCCAAAAAGCTAAGTTCTATGATGATAAACCAAAATGGGTCAAAAGAGTTGTCTTAGAAGTTAGGAAAGAATTACCCAATGTAGAGTTTGAAGGCATAAGGGTTCATTAAAGCTCTGATTCCAAAGCTTTAATTTCATCTAGAACTTTCTTTAATTCATCCTTTTTTTGCATCATTATCTTCTTGTTCTTCTTTCTGTCATTATACACATCATTAAGCATTTGGATAGTGGGCGAATTTCTCTTTCTGAATACTACACCATTAACACAAACCACGTGTTCATCTTTATCAATCTCCACACCATTATCACAATAGTCTGGTTTTTTTGGGTCTTGCACTCCTATGAAATTTTCTGGTGCAATATACCATTGTTTTTGGCAATGTGGATACAAACTGGCAAAATCATACGTTACACACCATTGGTTCATACCAACCACAGGATCTTTCACCCAACCACCAGCAATACCAACATTTTCCTCGGTATTTTTCTCACCTTTAAAAAGAACTATATTTTCTTTTTCTCTGAATCTATTCCTCAATACACCCTCTGTGATTGCCAGTGATGCAAGAGCATTATTCATTTGAGAAACAACATCAACAATTCTTATTCTAGCCAATGATGAAATAGCATAGATGATTGAAATATAATTTTTAGATTCGTGTATTTTTTGAACAAGAACTGAGTCAACTGCGTTATAATACATGAATGTTTCAAAATCATCCTCATATAACTTTTGAAGAGAACCAGTATATTTAATCTTTTCAACACCAACCAATTTACTTGAAACAAAGTCAAGTGAAGAAGATTCTTTTACTTTAATAGTAGTATCACAAACTTCATAAAGTTGCATATAGTCAAAAATCATTCTATGGGCAGGCATTTCATAATTAGTCATCCAGACCTTATTCAATCTTTTTGTCAAAGATGAAACAGCAGGATCAATCGTATATTCTTTACCATTGACAACTTTTTTGAGTTTACGAGCTCTTGTAACAAGGTAAAGCCAGTCATAGTTCACAAAGTTCCAACCTGTAATCATTGGCATCTTTGGAATCATTTTGTGGAAGAAGTTATACATCATATCAAATTCATCTTCATATTTAATGTATTTGAACTTATAGTCAGCATTGAACTTTTTGAAATACTTATTGGTATTATCTTTTATTCTTTGCTGCATATCTTCTGGCATATCTCTAAGACCAAGAAGGATTATCTTGTCTTCATAGACTATTGAAATAGATAGAACTTTTGTGGGTGCTGTTTCTGCGTCGGGAAACCCATCAACGATTTCAGTCTCAATATCGACAAAGTATATCTTTGGTGTATTATATTCAAATATCTCATCTTTTTCCTTTTCTGGCAAAGCATCAAGGAACTCATAAACTGTATATCTATCAGGATTGGAAACAGATTCCAATTTTACAGACTTACCATCCCAAGATTTAAAAGTATCATGCTTATCAGCATCATCATCTGAGCAGGTAACATATTTCATGGGATTTTCCCACTCAAAGTATTTCAACTTGATATCACCAGTGTTATCAACATAACTGATGACCAATCTTTTTGTATTTGTTAAATATTGAAAATCTATTAGCATTTTTTAAAAATCTATATCAAACCAAGGTAATTCTTTACCATCACTATCCAATAAACTCATATCTTCTTTTCTCCAAACTTGGAATTGGTAGAATCTTCCAATTTTAAAGAGAGTCTTAATAAAAGGAATATCCTCATTATCGATGTTTATCTTATCCTCTTCAACCATCAAACAAAGAACCTTCTTATCATCCTCTGGATTATAATTCGTTACTTGTTCATCCAAATCTCTATCAAGACCCTTTTTAGAATAACAAATGAACTTTGTTGTTAACTTTTCACCAGTCTCATGCCAAACGATTGAAACATCAGTGTTAGATTCTATATCAGTTTCCTCTTTTAGATAAACTCTAATCCAAAAATAAACTTTCTGTTTTTGTTTTATTTCAGATCTTGGAACAAAATCCTCACCTGTATAATCTACTTTATCTAAGTCTATTTTTTTTGCTTGTTCAGCAATATCGTCATATATGACTTTGTTTTCTTGAATTTTTTTCTTCAAGTCCTTTCTATCTGGAAAAACAAAATTAGGAATCATGGGTATTGTTTTTCTTTATTATAAAAGAATTTAGTAAGATAGTTTTAATATATACACTAAATGCCCACAAATATGATTTTTAAACATTTTGAAGATTTTACCCAAGCTCAGTTTGAACCGATCAAATCTTTTAAGCTGCAAGATGAGTTAAACCCAGAGGTTTGGGAAGATGATGAAATAAACCCTGAAATAAAGGATGAGTTATTAGAATTGGGTAAAGACTATTTTGAAGAATTAAATCTTGGTAAAGTAGAACTTAAAGATATAATCTTTACTGGTTCCTTAGCTAACTTTAATTGGAGTAAGTATTCTGATTTTGATTTACACTTAGTATTTGATTTTAGTGATGTAAACGAAGATGTTGATTTGGTAAGAAAGTATTTAGATGCTGTTGAAAAGTCTTGGAAACTACAACATGATATAAAAATCAAAGGATATGATGTTGAAATCTATTGCCAAGATGCAAATCAAGAACATATCTCCACTGGAATCTACTCTTTAGAAAATGATGAGTGGATAAGAAAACCATCTAAAGAAACTTTTGAACCTGATGAGGAATCAATAAGGAAGAAAGCTTCTATTTATATGAAAACTATAAATGAGTTAGAAACTGCTTTTAAATCTGGAAAAACCCATGATGAATTGGAACCAAAGATTAAAAAACTTTGGAAGAAGATAAAAGATGGTCGTCAAGCTGGATTAGAAAAAGAAGGTGAGTTTTCAATAGAAAATCTTGTTTTCAAACTATTGAGGAGAAATGGATATATCGAAAGGTTTATGGATTTGAAAAGAAAATCTTATGATAAACAATATAAATAATTATGATTAAAATAAGTGAGGTAGAACAAGTCTTTAAAGATATATTTCAAGATGAGGAAGGAAAAGTTTCTTCTGTTGAAACCGTATATGAACATTCGAAAAGCAAAGACTTTTATAAATTAGTTGTATCAATACATGGTATTTCTATTGAAGATACATTGATAATACATACTAAGTTTATATTTAAAACAGATTTGGATCGGAAAAATATTATTGATACCTCTTTTTTATACCTATATGATATAAATTGTGTTTATGAAAAGGTTGACTTTAAAAATGCGATAGATTTAAAGACTAAGATAGATGATATAGTAAACTCTAATGATTTTGGACAAGATATTCAAATATTATCCGACTTCATCGAAGCACCAGCTATGTTTTTAAACTATTATATGAGAAGATCCAAGATTACCGATTATAGTATTTTTGATGTTGAATATGACCCAAAATTTAAAACAGTTCCTTGTGAAGAAATAACTTTTGATTTTGACATAAATGTAAATGATAACTATGAGATTAATCTATCCATTTCCAAAAAAGAAAGAGAAGAAGATCAAGACTATGATACTTATGTTTTTCAATTTAAGTTTTTAGAAGAATATGTCACTATAGAAAATGATACTTTGAAAAATATACATTTTACAATAGGCAGCAATATTGCAAAAATATTGGACGAAAAATTAAAATAAGTCTTTAATATATAGAATATAAATAATTTTATTGATATGATACCAAACAATAATCCATTGTACAAAACACCAAATAGTAGAATACAAAGATTCGCTCCTTTTATGGATAACATTAAAAAGGAAAAAGATGACTTAGATAAAGTCAAAAGACAAAATAGAGATGATAAAGTAAGTCGTCAGTCTATTCCACACAGCGGACAAGCGGAAATGCATTGGAATACTGTTACGAATAAAATGGATAAGAACCTTTCAAAGGCTCAAATCGAAGATAGAATCAAATCTTTAGAAGAAGATGGTGTAGAATCACCAGATCATAAATACAAGATTGTTGATGAAAAGAAAGTAATCAAATCTTTTGAAAACTTCGTAACTGGTGATGAACCAAAAGTTTGTGCTAGTTGTGGATGTGAGGATTGTGAATGTGTTGCTTCTCAAAACACAGACATGGAACATCATGATAAAATTGATTATGAAAGTGATGTTGAAGAAACTTCATATATGTTCTTTGGTAACTTAGAAACAATACACAGAATGTGTACTGAATTATGTGAAATGGATCAGTCTAAAGTTAATGATATGTTAAATGATGGTCATAACTGGGCAGAAGAACATATCTCAGTAGCTAAAGAAAATATATCTCATGTATTCAATTTCTTATCAAATAAGGAAGTTAGTGAAAATATGGATATGCCAGAAATGGGACATTCTGAAAATCATAACTATATGTTCTTTGGAAACATTGAATCTATTTGTAAGATGGTAGGAAAAATATTGGAGTTTAACCAATTAGAAGTTGATAACCTTTTAGGTGAAGGACACGATTGGGCAGAAGACCATATATCAGCAGCCAAAGAAAATGTACAACAAGTACACGATTGGTTAGAAAATGAATTAAATTAACAATGAGATTTCACAGCTTTAATGATTTTATACTCGAATCTTTATTAAATGAATCTATTGTAGTATTTTCTGATAAGTTCAAGAAATTACTATCTAAAATAGATTCACCAGTTGCAAAGTCATTACTTGATATGGAAAGTAAAGATTTAGATATAGCTAATAACTATATCGATATTGCAGATAATAAAAATCAAATCACTTTCATTACCGATAGAAAGGCTAAAGAACTTCTATCAAGCCCAGAAGCTAAAAAAGTAACTCATATGGGTAGTGGATTTTTAACGCATAGAGAAGCCAATGATGAAATTTTTGCGGCATTAGGGTATACAAAGGAAGGTCCACAAACATACCACCCACAGTCAAATGAGGAAGGGATGATTGAGTCAGAAACTACAGCACCTTCAGGTAATGTTTATTGTAAAGTTGTATTCCCTGGTGGTATTTCAGTCATCAATAAAGATAGGTTAAGACCTGTTGATTTATCAAAGTTACCGTTTAGTAAAAATAGACAACCTGGTAGAATTGGAGCATCAGTGCAAGCCTTATTGAGATCTAGTGATGTTAGTTATTCAAATGCTGAGATTGAACAATTTGTTAATAAATACAAATCAGAATTTGATAAGTTCAATGATGCTTTCAGAAACTTTGAATTAGTTTCTGGAAATGCAATTCATCATTGGTATCAGTATGATAACTATTTACATGGCACAAGTAAAGGTCAATTGAGTAACTCTTGTATGGCTAGAGCCCCAAGAGGATGGTTGCAAATTTACACAGATAACCCTGATGTTTGTCAGTTACTCATCTTGAAAGATGATGACCAAACAGATAAAATAAAAGGTAGAGCACTTGTTTGGAAACTTAGTTCTCCAGGTGATACTACTTATGTTGATAGGATTTATACTCATGATGATTCTGATTTAGAACTTTTCAAACAATATATCGCTCAAC
>Ga0114968_10003170_pt1 | contig 12396 bp, 7 predicted proteins | sample M_130807_EF_Meta_FD_87020 | JGI IMG/M metagenome (GOLD analysis project Ga0114968, IMG submission 87020) | Freshwater microbial communities from Lake Montjoie, Canada to study carbon cycling - M_130807_EF_MetaG | ecosystem: Environmental > Aquatic > Freshwater > Lake | place: Lake Montjoie... | reverse complement strand
GTGTCGTCACAAGCTTGCCCCTGCAGGTGAGGTGCAAGCAGCTTGCGCCAAGGAGACCAAGCCGTTGCAACGGCTTGCAAGATGTCGGTGCTGTTGCTATTTGTACTGCTGAGTTTGGTGACAGCAGTCGACTCAGACCAACAGGCCTCAGGCGCTGTTTGCCAAAGGGCTTGCAAAGCCGCGCTGTTACCTGCGTTGCAAGCTTTGGCCCATGCACCAATGCCAAGGTCTGGGTCAAAGCGGTGGCTGTGGGTCAGCACCATGGTGTGCGCCTGTAACCAAGGCGCTTGGCAGAGTTGTGACATGACGGCACCGGCCTCGACCGACGCAAGTTGGTCTTTGTCGCCTAAGAGCACCAAACGCGATTGGGCTGGTACGGCTTTGAGCAAGCGGGCCATCAACTCCAAATCGATCATTGAGGCCTCATCGACCACGATGACGTCGGCATATAAAACGGGAGCAGTGTCTTGGCTTGTGTAAAGCAGTTTGTGCAAGGTATGAGCGGTTGTGGGCAAGCAAGCCGCATCGCTGTCGCTGAGCGTGGCACGGGCTTGCGCCATGGCCTGACCTAAACGCGCAGCAGCCTTGCCAGTAGGCGCGGCCAGCAGGGTGCGTAAAGGGGTTGTGGCACCAGACTGCAACAAACGCAGCAGTTTGACCACCGTAGTGGTTTTGCCCGTGCCAGGCCCGCCGGTGATGAGGGTGAGAGCGCTTTGCACGGCATGGGTGCAAGCCAAGCGTTGCCCGTCGTTGGAGTCTGTGCCAAACAGATGGTCGAGTTGCTGCGTCAAATCGGGTGGAGCCACACGGTTTTGCTGCAGGGCCACAAGCCTTTTGCGAATGTCTTGCTCAGCCGCCCAAGCGCGGCGTAAATACAAGCGCTTGTCTTCCACAACCAAAGGCGAGTGTTCGCCTTGCGTCCATGGGATATTGGACAAGCCAAGCGCCAGATTGACGGGTAAGGCAGCCAAGGCTTGAGGTGACCAACCGAGTAAAAAACCTGCGTTGTCAGGCCAAGCATTCAGATCAAGGCAGGCGTGGCCGCGTCCCCATTGGTGACTCGCCAACGCTGCCAACCACAAGTGACGCTCGTCGCTGCTGGCTTGCAGGTTTTGCAAAAGCTGCACTAAAGCGATGTCCAAATCGCTCAAGGGTGTCAGGCTGGTGCCGCGCCAACCGCTGGCAAGCAGGTTTGCAATCTTCATGGCAAAGCCTCGGCAAAGCGTTGGTCTAGCAGGTCAATCAAGGTCCACGCAGGGCGCAGGGCATGCACACCAGCGTTGGGCGTGTTGACGCCGCGCAAAAACAGGTAGGCCGCTCCGCCCATGTGTTGCTCATAGCGGTAATGGGGTAAGCGAGATTTGAGCAAGCGATGCAAGGCCAAGGTGTACAACACATACTGCACCTCGTAACGTTTAGCCAAAATAGCTGTACTTAAATGCGATGCTTGGTAGTCTGTAAGGAGATTGGATTTGTAGTCCAGCACCCAATAGCGGCCATCGTGTTGCAGCACCAAATCCATGAAGCCGCTGAGCATGCCTTGCAAGACATTGTTTTGCAGGGCAGGGCGCTCAAGGCCAGGCAAGATGTATCGCTGAATATGTGCATCAAGCTCGTTGCTGCTGAGTTGACCCACAGGCAGGCTGAATTCCATTTCTGCCCATAAGGCGTTGGCGGAGACTGTTTGTAAGACCAAGGCAGAGCCAAGGGACTGCCCAGGCGCATCGGCAGCCTGCAGTGGCAGCGGTGTGGACACGATGGTTTTCAACCAAGGTTGCAGCAGGGCTTGGGCGTCGCTTGGCAGTTGCAACCAGTCGGCTTTGCGTTGCAGCAGTTGTTGCCAGACCAAGTCTTGCCCGTTTGAACCTGCGTGAGCGAGCGGCCAAGCTTGTTCAGCTTGGTACTGCAATAAATCGTGTAGCAAGGTGCCATAGCGCGCACCAGCTGGAAAGTTTTGCCAAGCCAAGCTTGCCGAGCTTTCAGAGGTCTCAGTGTCTTGCGTTGAGTCGACTGCTGCATCGTTAAGACCGTCTGTATAGGCTTCTTCTCGCAGGGTGCCAGCCTCTAAGCCCCTTGTGAGGCTGCTGAAACTCGCGGTCCACCAAAGCTTGTGGCTTGTGCGCTTGGGTACACGCGCAGTTTGTGTAGTCGTATTTGCGTTCAACCCTTGGTAGGTATGGTGGTGCGGTTTGGGCATTTCGTGGATGGCGATGTCTTCACACTCTCCCCACGCAGCCTGCAAGCGTGTTGTCAAATCGTCTCGTGACTGGCGTTGCAGCAAGCGCGACACAGCGCTGAGCTTGAGCTCTTTGCCTTTGCCACCCATGACAGCGTCGCGTGTTGGGGCGAGCCCTAGCCAAAGGCTACGCTGGGCGCGGGTGAGGGCAACATAGAGCAAACGCATGTCTTCATCCACAGTGGATTCGGTAAGTTCTGGCGCCTCCTCATCGTCGTCGCTTGGTTTGGAGGAGCCCTTTTCTTTGGCGGAAAAGCTGCCCAAAAACGGCACAAACACCAGTGGGTATTCCAAACCTTTGCTCTTATGGAAGGTGATGATTTGTACGCATTGGGCGTCGGTTTCCAAGCGCATTTTTTGGGCTTCAGGGCGGTCGTTGTGCTGCCCCAAGTTGTCGCCGAGGTGTTCAAGCAAAGCCTGCGGCCCTTGCACATGTTGGCTGGCGTTTTGCAGCAATTCGCCCAGGTGCAGCAGATTGGTCAAGCGGCGCTCACCTTGGGGCAGAGCCAGCAAGCGAGACGCAATACCCTGCTCGTGCATCCAGCTGTAAAGCATGGGCAAGACGCCTTGCTTGTGCCACTGCTGTAACCAGCGTTGGCAAGATTCAGCCAAGCTATCGGCATGGGCTTCGTCATGCAAAAACGCAGGCAACTGAGAGAGCGAAAACCCCCATAGGCGAGAGGCCAAGGCACTGCGCATCCAACTGCTTTGCCTTGGGGTTGCAATGGCGCGTAACACCCGCCATAAGTCGAGCGCCTCCTCGCTTTGGTAGACATGGGCGTGGTCAGACAAAAATACACTTGCCAAATTTCGTTGGCGCAACGCTGCTTGCATGGCTTTGGCATGGCTGTTGCTGCGCACCAGAACCGCCATGTCGCCTGGCTTGACATCGGCGTGCTGCCCAAGCACGTCCACCATGGTGGACGCAAAACCTTCGGCCATGTGTTGCAGATGTTGGGGGGAGGGCCAATAGCTTTGTTCGCCGCCCTCGGGAACAGGCAGGTACAACACATTCAAAGGATGCAAAGCCTGACCCTTGGGGTCGGTCAGAGGTTTTTCTTTGCTTTGGCTGTTGACCGCCACATAGTCAATTTGACCCAACGATGTGGCAAACACATCGGGTACTTGGCTAAACACATGGTTGAGGGCGTGCACCAAGGTTGGCGTGGAGCGAAAGTTGCTTTGCAAGCTGTGCACAGCGTTGGCATCAATTGCCAGCGCCTGATCGCGAGCTTGGAGGTAGGTTTGCAGGTCGGCGCCTCGAAAGCTGTAAATCGCTTGCTTGGGGTCACCAATCATGACCAAAGCGTTGAGTTGGGGGTCTACCAGGGCTGTGTCGTAAATGCGGTTCAAGCTTTGGTATTGCCATGGATCGGTGTCTTGAAATTCATCGATCATGGCCACGGGGTATTGCTTTCGTATGGCAGAGGCCATTTCGCCTTGGTCAGTATGCAAAGCGGTGTGCAGTCGCTGCAACAGATCTTGAAAGTCGAAGGCCGATTGCTGTAATTTGGCTTCGCGGTAGGCTTGCCTGACTTCAAAGGCGGCATGCTCGACGAGCCTGTCTTTGCAAGCGGGTTCTTGTTGCCACAGTTCAAGTAAGGCGTCGATGAACCCAAACACAGGAAAGTCTTGAGCCGCTGCCCAGCCTTTGTCTTGTAGCTCTTTCAAACCAAAACGCTGGAAAGTCTCTGGCTTGATTTGTTGGGCGTTTTCAGCCCAGACTTTAAGTGCCATCACCCACTTCACAAAGTTGAGGGTAGTGATGCCTCTGCCTCGAATCAATCTATCCGCTTGCGCCGTCAACAAAGCATCTGCCACGCTGGGTTGCCAAGACTGTCTGGCTTGGTCTTCGAGTAATTTGCATTGGTTTTGCCAATCCAGAAAAGGTGCAAGCACAGTTTGCGCATCGCCATAAGGTGTCGCTCGCTCAGGTTGTGGCTTAAGGTCTTGAACCTGCCAAATGGCTTGGATATCGACCAACAGTTTTTGCGGATCGCCTTGCCACGCCTCATGCAAAACCACTTGAGCTGCCAATGGCAAGGGGTAGTAGCAGCGCCGCCAGTAATCGTTGACCAAGTCGTGCAGCAACTCGTTGGGGTTGTCTAGGTGGGTTTGCTCGAACAAGTCGCGGCTTTGTAAAGCAAAACTGCCCAGCATGCGCCGACTCCAAGCATGAATGGTGAAGATCGCCGCATCGTCCATGTTTTGTGCTGCAGCATGCAGCAGCGACGCAGCATGCGCCCATTGCGCAGGGAACAGGTCATTGCACAAGTCGTGCAAAAAAGGGTCGCCTTGTGGGGTGCGGTTTGCCAGAAGATCATCCAAAAACAGGGCAGCCTCTTGCAATCTTTGCCGGATACGCTCACGCAACTCGGCAGTGGCTGCTTCGGTGAAGGTCATCACCAAAATTTGCGAAGGCTTCAAAGGCGTGGCTTGGCGTCGCCCATGGCCAATCACCAAACGCAAGTACAGTGCCGCCAAGGTCCAGGTCTTACCCGTGCCTGCGCTGGCTTCAATGACTTGCCGCCCATGCAAGGGTATGGTCAATACGTTGAGTCGACTCATGGCTGCGACTCCTCGAAGGTCTGTGCAGCATGAACTGACTCCACGCTGCTGGCTTGCAGCAGGGGGAGGTAGATACGCTCAGCCCATGGTTGCATGTCTGGCCATACATCGTCAAAGCGTTCGAAGGCTCGCCGCAGATAAGGCGACTTTTGCAATTCGCCCATACTGAACCCGCCTTCGAAGCTTGTGCGTGCCGCCGCCAGCGCTTGCTGAGCGGTTTTGGTGGGGCTGTTGTTGTCTGGCGCATACGCTTGGGTGACCAACCAAGCACACGCAGTTTCACAAGCCAGTGGCAAGGCTTTCGTCCAAGCAGCTATATAGACCTCAGCGAGGTCGCGCAACAAGGCTTGTGCCTGTTCTTGTGGCAGAGGTAATAACCTGAGCACACCGTCGCTGCCACACAGCAAGCTGGTCGTGCTGTGGCCGGCGGCGTTGGCACTCAAGTGGTCAACCCAAGTGTCGGTAAGAGTGTGCAGGCGCGGTTTTTTCTTGTTCATCACATTGCCCGCCCGCAAGACGATATGCAACACGCTGTCGTCTGCCCGTTTAAGCCAGCGGTTGGGTTTATCGCCCCACAACAGTTGCAGGGTCAAGCCATCGGCATACAAGGTGAGACTTTGCACCCCATGCGCAGTGTCTGTGTCGTCAAGCCAAGGAGTAAGGCTCTTCAACATGGCTTCTCGCACTTGCAGCATCTGCGTTTGCTGCAAATGACCTGACTCACCCAGTGCCAATTCCCCCTGCATCCGCCACTTCTTTAAAGTGTTGTTTGGTGTATCGCTGTGCAAGAGTTCTTGTTGCAGATGAAAGCTAGTGAGGGCGTCGAGTGCGAAAGGTTCGTCTGCGGGGTCAGCCGTGGCTGGCTGGTCTAGGCGAGCGTGCAGGTGGTGCAGGAAATAAACCTCTTGCGGGCGACGCAACAATAACTTGAGTGCCTTGTTGTCCAATTCCTTGGGAAGCTGGGCGCTAGATGCAGTTGAAATAGGTGAGAGGGGTGAGGCAGGGGTTTGGCCTGGCGCCAACCTCGCGCTTGACCAGTCGTTGGCGTAGGTAAAAAAGTCTGAATCGGCATCAAAGTATTGCGTGGAAAACGGCTGAAGTGGTTGCAGGCGGGCTTGAAAAACAGGCTGGGTCTGTTGGGGCAGACGGTGGCATTTTTCCAGATGGTCCATCAGTTGACCTACCAACACCGAGGGGGGTAATTTGGCGTGGTCGCTGGCGCGACGCCCCTGCCACGACACATACAAACGCTGTCGAGCCGACAGCACAGCTTCTAAGAATAAATAGCGATCATCTTCACGTCTGGCACGGTCCCCAGCGCGCCCCAAATTGGGCTGACTCATCAAGTCAAAGTTGCGCGGGGCAGGTGCACGCGGGTAAGCGCCATCGTTCATTCCTAAGAGACACACCACTTTGAAAGGAATGGCACGCATGGGCATGAGGGTGGCAAATTGCACACCGCCCCCCATAAAGCGACGTTGCAAGCCCGTAGCGTCCATTTGAGCTAACCAATGCGTACGCACCACTGACAAAGCCATTGGCGAATCAAAACCTGCCAACTGGCAGTCGCTGAGCCAGTCTTCTAAAGGAGCCAGTAAGCGGTCTAGCAAGCGTTGGGTAGCGTCGTCTGTGGCTTTGAAAAAGCGCTGTACCAAGGCCTGTAACAACTGTACCCATTCGCTGGGCGTGTGCATTTGCGAGAGTTGCTGCAAGCTTTGGTTCATGGCTTGAAGCCAGCGCAGCAAACCAGCCACAATTGCTGCGTCCAGCCCATCGATGCCTGCTTGGCCTATGCGATCTTGCCACTGAGAGGGTGTATCACTTTGCCCGCCTTGCGCATAGCCCAAGAGCAGGCGTTGCAAACCAAAAGACCAGGTGTTTTGGTTAGCGTCAGGCAAATCGCTGGACATACCCCATGTTTGTCGGTGCTCGTCATCTAAGCCCCAGCGAACACCAGCGTGTGATAGCCATTCATGCAAGGTGGCGAGATCGCCTGAGCTCAAGTCAAAGCGCTCGCGCATTGCCTCAACTTGGAACAAGCTTAGCCAGTCGTTCAGGTTAAAACGCAGTTGAGGTAGTTGCAGCAAGGTTTGCAGGGCTTGTACCAAGGGGTCAGCATGGGAGGTGGTGTCTGCCACCGCATAAGGAAGATGGCGTGATGCACCTTGACCCTCAGCAAGCAGGGGTTTGAATCGACCAAACACCGCATGAATATGTGGCGCAAAGGAGGCCATGTCAGGGACCATGACCATGATGTCGCAGGGGTGTAAATGGGTGTCTTCATCCAGCCAAGACAAGATACGGTCGTGCAGCACCTCGACTTCACGCTGCGCAGAATGTGCTTGTACAAAGCGGATGCTGTCGTCTGCAGGGGCTAGTGGAATGGGTTCGGTTGGCGGCTCTGCCATATGCAGCACGGCCGACTGCAAGCGTTGTAATGCGTTTGGGGCTTGGCCCGCCTCATCGGCTTCACTCAATGGGTCGATGAAGACATTCACCCGCTGCAGGGGCACACCCAGTTCATCCTTGGTTTGAAAATCGTCAACCGCCTGAATATAGTCACGCCCATGTTTACCCCAGGAAGCGAGCAGCGGGTGGCCAACAGGCACCAAGCTTTCGGTGAGGTGCCCCCAATGCTCTTGACTGGGGTTGTGCACAAACATCAACACAGGGATAAAGCGCGCCAAGGCCGCCAAGGCTTCCAAGGTGTGCATGGGCAAAGCGGTGATACCAAACACCATTAAGCGGGGTGGCAAACCTGGGATGGTTTTGTTCTCAGGCCACGCCGCCAGCGCCTGCAAAAAAGCGAGGTGCACATCGCAGCGCGATACAAATGCGCGGTGCGCTGGGGGCAAACCTGCTTGCACATCGGCCAGCAAGTCGCGCCACATCGCCGCTTGCCAAGCTTGGGTCGTTGGTATAGGACGCTTGGCGTCTAAAACATCATGGCCTTTGGCCCACTGCTGCAACCAGTCGACGCGGTAGTTTTGGTAGCCGTCAAGTACATCGGCCAACTGCTGCGCCAAGCCAAAGGCACGGGTGCTTTGTGTGTCTTCTCCCAAGTAATGGGCAAGGGGTGCAAAGCGTGGGTCATGTAGCCAATGGCCAAGCCGACGCATGATGCGCCACACCAAGGGCGCTTTGTCCAAGGGCATGCGGGCGGGCAGACGCTCTGCACCCAACACGGCACGGTAGATTTGCCACAACTGCGCAGAGGGCAAAGCCAAGCGGGTGGCCGCGCAAATGCCAAAAGCTGAAGCGTCAGCCAAGGCCAGTGTCAACCAATGTTTCATGCCATTGCTTTGCACCAAAATGGTTTCGCTCTTAAAGGGTGAAAGCGGGCGATCTTTCACATACTCCACCAGAAGATCGCGCAGACCTTCCATGCGGTTACTGTGAAAAACCATGAAACCTGAGGATGTAGGCGAGGTCATGTGTGGGTTGAGGTGGGCGCAGATGAGAGCTTAAGTCAGGACCAGGCTCAAGGTGTGAGCTTAGGGGTATTTTTATCAATGACCAAGCCTTGGCCATCAACAGTCAAACCCTGCGCTGACAGTCTTTGCGCGGTCAGGCGCCCCATGCCTGAGATGCGGCGCATCAGGTCCGACCAATCGCTAAAGGGGCGAATGTCTCGCTCGCTCAGGACGCGCCGCGTAAACGCTGGCCCCAAGCCACGCAAACCATCGAGCTCGGCCTCGGTGGCGAGGTTGACCTCTAGCGCTGATGCAGGGGCAAGCAAGCCTAGCAGTAAAAGTAAAGCAGTTTTGCCCATACGGTGTCGCTTGCAAAAACACCTATTAAAGCAGCGTGAAGTCTTTAAGTGAGGAAGTAACGCTTAGAAAAAAACCAAGCAAGGCTTTATGCGTTATGCGCTAACCAGTGCATATAGCGCATGACGCCAGTTTGTACATCGGTAAATACATGGTCGCAGCCGCTGGCGCGAAGTGCGCTCAAGTCGGCTTGGGTGAAGCACTGGTACTTGCCGCGCAGCGCATCGGGGAAGTCGATGTAGCGGATGCTTTGGGCTTTGACCGCTTGCGCCAAAGGTAAGGGCGGTTCTTTCTTCTCGTCACGAGCGGCATTCACCACTGCCAGTGCCACGTCGTTGAAAGCTTGAGCTCGGCCGGTGCCTAAATTGAACAAGCCGTTTTTACTGGGGTGATCGAAGAACCACAGGTTCACCGCCACCACATCATCGATGAACACAAAGTCGCGCTCTTGTTCGCCAGCGGCATAACCGCCGTAGTCAGCAAATAATTTCACATGGCCATCTTGGCGCAGTTGATGAAATTGGTGAAACGCCACGCTGGCCATGCGCCCTTTGTGCTGCTCGCGCGGACCGTAGACATTGAAGTAGCGAAAACCGACCACTTGCGCGGTGTTCTTGGCGAAATCCGACCCCATTTCGCGGCGCATTCGTTGATCAAATAAGAGCTTGGAGTAACCGTAAACATTCAGCGGCTTTTCATGCTCGGGACTTTCGATAAAGCTGCTCGAGCCACCGTAGGTGGCCGCTGAAGAGGCATACAACAAACGAACACCTTGCGCCTGACAAGCGGTCCACAATTGGCAAGACACACCATAGTTGGTGTTCATCATGAATTGACCATCGGTTTCCATGGTATCGCTGCAAGCGCCTTCGTGGAAAATCGCCTCTACCTTGCCGAACTCGCGTTTGGCAAAGGCCTCGTAAAACACCTTGTGGTCGATGTAGTCGGCAATTTGCAAGTCTGCCAAATTACGAAATTTGTCACCATCGCGCAAATCGTCCACCGCAATGATGTCGGTGATGCCGCGCTGGTTCAAGCCTTTAACGATGTTGCTGCCGATAAAGCCCGCAGCGCCAGTGACGACAATTTTCATGCGCACAACTCCTGGTAAGTCACCCCTGCGGTACCAAACTTGCCCACCACAATGCCACCGGCCTTGTTGGCCCAAGGCAGCGCCTCACGCAGCGTCATACCAGCACCTAAAAGCGTGGCCAAGGTAGCAATGACGGTGTCACCCGCACCTGTGACATCAAACACCTCTCGTGCCTGTGCCGGTACGTGGGTGACGCCTTGGGCGTCAAACAAACTCATGCCCTCTTCGCTACGGGTAAGTAGCAAGGCGTCTAGCTTTAAGCTTTCGCGCAGGTTTTGCGCCATACCCAGCAAACTGGTTTCGTCACGCCAGCGCCCAATGACTTGCTGCAACTCGATGCGGTTGGGGGTGATGACGGTGGCTCCTGCGTAACGCGAATAGTCGCTGCCTTTGGGATCAATCAACACTGGCAACTTGGCCGTTCGTGCCGCCGAGATCATGTCGGCGATGTGCGTCAAGCCGCCCTTGCCATAGTCGGAAAACAGCACTGCTTGGTGTTGTCCCAAAAGACTGAGGAATTGGCGGGTAAGGCTGGCCAGTACCTCTGACTGCGGCTCGTTTTCGAAGTCTGCACGAAGGAGTTGCTGCTGACGACCGATGATGCGCAACTTGACGGTGGTCTGCAGTTGGGCATCACGACCCAAATGGGGGTGGATGCCGCTTTTCTCTAGCTGCTTGACCAATTTGTTGCCGTTGTCGTCTTCGCCCACCACGCTCAGCAAAGAGGCTTGCGCACCCAGGGTGACCACATTGAAAGCCACATTGCCGCAGCCGCCCAAGCGCTCTTCTTCACGGGTCACACGTACAACAGGCACAGGTGCCTCGGGGCTGATGCGGTCTACCGCGCCATACCAATAGCGGTCGAGCATGACATCGCCGACGACAAGCACTTGGGTGCGTTGCAGGTGTTCAGGGGTACAAAGCGTCATCACAGTTCTTCAATTCTTCGAGGAGGATAACTGTCCCAAGCTTGGCAGCCAGGGCATTGCCAAAAATGGTGCAAGGCCTCAAAGCCACAGGCCGCACAGCGGTAGCGGCGCAGGGGCTTGACCGCATGATCTAAAGCTCGTTGCACCTGCGGTTGTTGTTGCGGGTCAAGATCCGCGCCTGCCAGCCATTGGCTGGCCGCGATCAGGGAAGGATGGTTTTGCAAATGCGCTGCGTAATGCGCCCGTCCTTGCGATTGACCCATGTGCGCCTCAAGTGCCACCAAGGCGTCTAGCACATCCAAGCTTTGCAATTGTTCGTAACCTCTTTGCAACAGTTGCAACACCGCCTGCTCGCGCTGTACCTGCGGGGCGAGTTGGGCGAGTTGGGCTGCGATCAATGGCAGAGCAGAAGGGATGTCGCTAGCAAGTTGCTGCAGTTGGTCGCAGGCTTGACCCATTTGTCCCTGTGCCTGCATACAGTTCGCCAAAGCCACCCGCGGTCTGGCATGAAGAGGGGCACAAACCAAAGCCTCATTTAAGAGCACTTGCACTTCCTTGCTGTCATTGCTTTGTGCAGCCAACTCGCACAGGTAATGCGCACGGCGGGTATCAAATTTTCCTTGCCCCTGTTGCAAGTCGAGTTGAAGTGACACCTCGGCAGCTTTGCGCCAGTCACGAGCACGTTCATAAATACTTAAGAGTGCCAGCAATGCCTGAGCAGCCAAAGGTGTGTCCAACAAGGCGCGAAGTGCGGTTTCGGCACGGTCCAAAATACCCGCCTTCACAAAATCCATGGCCAAATCGTATTGAGCGCGTTCTCGATCTGACTGGCTGATGTCCCCGCGCGAGAGCAGGTGTTGGTGAACCCGTACAGCCCTTTCGTACTCGCCGCGGCGGCGAAACAAATTTCCCAAAGCGAAATGCAATTCGGAGGTGTCGGGGTCGCGTTGCACGGCTTCAATGAAGGCGTCAATGGCCTGGTCTTGTTGCTCGTTGAGTAAATGGTTTAAGCCTTTGAAATAGGCCTTGGGATTGCTGCGATTTTCCATTCGCAACTGGCGCAAATCGAAACGCGAGGCTACCCATCCCAGCAAAAACGCCGCAGGGAGACCAAGAAAAATCCAGCTGAGGTCCAAATCCATCGTCGTCAAGGACCGTAAGGGATGTCAGGCGCGGACGGCGTGGCGACGGGCTTCACATAAGGTTGGGGCTCATGGGAAGCAAGCATGGCCTGTTTGGCCAAACGTCGTTGATGCCACCAACGCGGCACCATGCCCAGCACGCCAACCACCACACCAGCGGCAAAAAAGCCTAACAACACCAGCACCAGTGGTGAGCGCCATTGCAAGCCCCAAAAGAAGCGCACCTGCACATCCTCTTGGTTGTACAAGGCGAAAAAAAACAGCATCAAAAAAATGGCTGCTTTCAGTGTCCACTGCAGCAGCCATAGAAATTGTTTCAAAACGAGCCCCTGTGAATCAAGCCATTCTAGGCTTTAAGGTTTGTTGCCTTTGAGAAGCTGCTCGGTACGCAAGTCCACCGCTTCGCGCAGGGCTTTGCCAGGCTTGAAATGTGGCACTCTTTTTTCTGGGATGGAAACGGCTTCGCCAGAGCGGGGGTTGCGGCCCATGCGGGGTGGACGCCGGTTAACCGAAAAGCTGCCAAAGCCACGCAACTCAATGCGGTGGCCTTTCACCATGGCGTCACTCATCGCGTCAAGCAGAGCTTTGACGGCAAATTCAGCATCACGGTGACCCAGTTGAGGAAACCGAGATGCCAACTTTTCTACCAAATCACTTC
>Ga0114968_10003160_pt1 | contig 12424 bp, 9 predicted proteins | sample M_130807_EF_Meta_FD_87020 | JGI IMG/M metagenome (GOLD analysis project Ga0114968, IMG submission 87020) | Freshwater microbial communities from Lake Montjoie, Canada to study carbon cycling - M_130807_EF_MetaG | ecosystem: Environmental > Aquatic > Freshwater > Lake | place: Lake Montjoie... | reverse complement strand
TAAAGAAAAATAAATTAAAAGTCACCGGCCCTCCAATGGCCTGGTATAAAACCCAAAAAGCACCTTTTTTCTTTGAAGCAGGAATTCCGGTAGATAGAAAGCCAAAGAAATTACCAAAAGGATTTATTATTAAGCAAACCGGTGGGGTAAGAGCTGTTGTGGCTCATTATTTCGGACCATATGAAGAAACGCCTCAAGGTTATGCAGTGTTAAAAGAATGGATTGCAGACGAACATAAATCAATTGCAGCACCACCTTATGAAATATATGTGTCAGATCCTATTGGCAAAGACGGTCAACCTTTAGACCCGTACAAAGTTGAAACGGATATAGTTTATCCATATCGTTAAGCATCCATAATACTATTGGTGAGATGGACATAAAGTTCTTTCCACTCGGGATAATTTTGTAAAAGGCTTAAATGTTTTTCAATTGTAAACAAATCATTTCTGGCAGCCGGACCGGTTTGCAATTTTGATGGAGACAACTCAGCCATTCTAACTGCAGTTTCTACAATCATAGGTTTCAATACATTGAAATCGACTCCTTCTTTTTGGCAATAACTTTCAGCTATAACATATAAATGGTTGGTAAAGTTGTTTACGAAAACAGCCGCTACATGTAATTTTTGTCTTTGTTCGTCATTAGCTACTTGAACTTGGTCTGAAATTTTTGTAGCCAGTTGTTGTAATAAGTCTAAAGTAAAAGCATCAGAAGCGTCAATCAAAATGGGCACAGGAGGAATAATTTTCATTTCTTTTTTCAGACTTTGCACTGGATAGAAAACGCCATATTGATTGGAAATGGTTTTCAACACTTCTTTAGGAACCGATCCTGCAGTATGAGCTACCGGTTTGTTTAGATTTTTTATAAATTCTACATGTGGTGTAAGCGCAGTATCTGCAACTGCTATAATATATATATCAGCGTTTACATCAGGCAGACCATTATAATCAGAAAATTTACAATTCAATTCATTGGCAAGTGTAGCGGCATGTTCAATATTTCGGCTCATCACTTGTAAAACTTCAACATTATTTTGAATCATCAAACGCCCTAAAACTGTTGCAGCATTTCCAGAACCTATGATTACTACTTTCATAATTTTTACTTGAAGTTTTGTATTAAAAAAAATATCAAAATTGAAAGTACAAAAAAACTGCTCTTGAATCAGATAAATAGTTTTTTAGAATTCTGAGAAGAAAAAAACTTTAATTTTTTTTAAAAGAAATAAAAATAGAAGTTTGAAACAGACTTGTTGATATTGTTTTATTGAACCAAACTCAATGCTGTGGCTGATTTTCACACTTCGGTGATTTTCACTTCAAACATTGCAATATGATAAATAAAATGATACTTTTATTGGTGTTATGACTTTGATTATCTGCAAGAAAAATTTGTTTTTTCAATTTTAAACTAATATTGCAGAGAATTTCTGTCGTTTTTTGAAATTATTTTAATTAAAAACAAGCAGGAAAATTAATATAAAAAACATGGCGAAGAACTTATTAATCGTGGAGTCTCCTGCAAAAGCAAAGACAATTGAAGGCATCCTTGGAAAAGATTTTGAGGTAAAAAGTTGTTATGGACATATCCGTGATTTGGAAAAAAATGACATGGGTATTGATATCAACAATAATTTCCTGCCTAAATATATTGTACCTGATGAGAAAGAACGTGTGGTTAGAGAATTAAGAAGTTTAGCCAAAAAAGCGGATGAAGTATGGTTGGCATCGGATGAGGACCGTGAAGGAGAAAGTATCAGCTGGCATTTGGCTGAGGTGTTGAATTTAGACCCATTGACCACAAAAAGAATTGTATTCCACGAAATCACCAAGCCTGCTATTCAAAAAGCGGTGCAGTCGCCAAGATTAATTAATATGAACTTGGTAAATGCCCAACAAGCAAGAAGAGTGCTCGATAGAATTGTAGGTTTTGAATTAAGCCCGGTATTGTGGAGAAAAATTGGTCAGAAAGGTGGATTGAGCGCTGGTCGTGTACAAAGTGTAGCCGTTAAATTAATTGTTGAAAAAGAAAGAGAAATTAACCATTTTACTTCAGTTGGGAGTTTTAAAATAGAAGCTTCATTGTCGGCAACCGACTTAAATAACAAAACTGTAGTTTTTAGAGCAGATGGTAATAAATACAACCAAGTTGACGATGCTGAAAAGTTTCTTCAATCTTGCATGGGTGCTAATTATAAAATAAGCGACATTCAAGTAAGACCTGGTAAAAGAACACCTGCTCCTCCATTTACAACATCAACCTTACAACAAGAAGCCAGTCGTAAACTCGGTTATGGTGTTAGCAAAACCATGTTGCTAGCACAGAAGTTATACGAAAGTGGAAAGATAACTTACATGAGAACAGACAGTGTCAATTTAGGTGATACTGCTATGGACGGCATCAAATCAGAAATCAGCAGAAGTTATGGTGATAAATACCTGCACATCCGCAAGTATAAGAATAAAAATGAAAGTGCACAGGAAGCTCACGAAGCCATTCGTCCCACTTACATGGAAAATCATACAGTAAACGATCCCGAATTGAGTCGCTTGTATGAGTTGATTTGGAAAAGAACAATCGCTTCACAAATGAGTGATGCCGAGTTTGAAAAAACAACGGCTAAAATAAATATCAGCACTAATAATGAAGAGTTAAGCGCTACCGGTGAAGTGTTGAAATTTGACGGCTTTTTAAAAGTATATCTTGAAAGCACAGATGACGAAGAAAATGAAGAAGAAGGCGAAAGTCGTTTGCCGAATATGACGGTTGGTCAAGTACTTGCTTTTAATCAAATGACGGCAACAGAAAAATTTACCAAGCATTCGGCTAGATATACAGAAGCGTCTTTGGTAAAGAAACTTGAAGAATTAGGCATCGGTCGACCAAGTACATACGCTCCTACTATTTCTACCATTATCAAAAGAACTTACGTAGAGAAAAAAGATAAAGACGCTATTAAAAGAAGTTTCAGGATTTTGAAACTGAAGGATAATAATATCCAGAAAGTTACCGAGCAAGAAAATACAGGAGCAGAAAAGTCTAAATTATTTCCCACAGATTTAGGGTTGGTGGTAACGGATTTCCTGAACCAGCATTTTCAGAATGTGATGGATTATTCATTCACTGCAAATATTGAAAAAGAGTTTGATGAAATCGCAGATGGAAAAATGATTTGGAATAAAATGGTGGCTAATTTTTACACTCCTTTTCATACGGGCGTTTCACATACATTGGAAACTGCAGAAAGAGCTGTTGGCGAAAGAATGTTGGGTGTAACGGAAGAAGGAAAGCCATTAACGGCTCGCATGGGCAGATACGGACCTATGGTTCAGATTGGAGCTCAAAATGATGAAGAGAAACCACGATTTGCCAAATTGAAAGCCACTCAAAGTATTGAAACCATCACTTTTGAAGAGGCCATTGAACTTTTTAAATTGCCATTAAATTTAGGCGAATATGAAGGCATGGAAGTGCTGGTGAATATTGGCAGATTCGGGCCATATGTGAAATGGGGCGAACAATTCATTTCTATTCCTAAAGGTGAAGAGCCTTCAGATGTTGATTTGCAACGAGCTGTTGAAATCATTACTGCAAAACAGGTAGAAGATGCGCCTGTTGGATTTTATGATACAAAACCAATTACTAAAGGCAAAGGTAGATTCGGACCATTCATCAAATGGAATGATTTATTCATCAACATACCACGTGCTTATAATTTTGATTTGCTTACACAAAAAGATTGTGATGAATTGATTGAAAAGAAAATTGAAAAAGAAGCAAACAGATTCATACAACAATGGCCTGATGAAAAAATTGCTATTGAAAATGGACGTTGGGGTGCATTTATCAGATTTGGAAAAAAAATGTTGAAGCTTATTGGTCAGGGTGCCAACGGAAAATATACTCCAGAAGAATTGGCTGCATTAGATCTTGAATCGGTAAAGAAAATGATTTTAGTGCAAGAGCCTAAAGCATTTGATAAGAAAGTAGCCGTAAAGAAAAAAGCTGCACCAAAGAAGGCGGCAACAAAAAAAGCAACCAAGAAATAATTCATCAGAATGTGTCAAAAATCCCGATTTTATTCGGGATTTTTTTATTTATAACAATCACAATTAAAGTTAGCCACACCTGTGGAAAATAATAAATTCGGAATGCCTTTTTTCTGAGCGAAATTGAGCAGAATTAATCAACTAGTTTATTGTGATAGAAAATAACGAGATAAAGGCTTTGCTTCATTTAATGGATGATCCCGACGAAGATGTTTACCAGTCAGTTTGTGAAAAAATTATAACATTTGGTAAAGCCATTATTCCCAATCTTGAACATTTATGGGAAAGCAATAATAACGAAACTACACAGTTAAGAGTTGAGCAATTAATTCATCGATTACATTTCAGAGAACTTACAGAAGAATTTACAGTTTGGCTAAACGATAGTAATTCCAGTTTGCTTAGCGGCTCTTTGATTATTGCTAAATATCATTTTCCAGAAATTAATGCAACACAAGTACTTCAAGAAATTGAAAAAATCAGAAGAAACGTTTGGATTGAGTTGAATGCCTATCTCACACCAATGGAAAAAATTACGGTGTTGAACAGTATTTTCTATAATTACTATAAGCAAATTGGAGTTGATTTGAATTATGAAAGTCCGGATCAATTTTTGATTAATAAAACGCTGGAAACCAAATCAGGAAATGCCATCAGCAATGGAATTGTATATTTGATTTTATGTCACCTACTTGACATTCCTGTTTCTGCTATCCAAATTCCTAAGCAGTTTATTCTAGCTTATTTTGATGATGAATATGAATTATCGCATCCGGAATTACCTATAGCACAAAAAATAGTTTTTTACATTGATCCAGTTTCTGGACAGATGTACTCCAATAAAGATGTAGAAAGTTATTTTAAAAGAATGAATGTCCCTCCTGCTCCTTATTATTTCAAACCTATGAATAACAAACAGGTCATCAGATTTTTACTGGAAGAACTCAGTAAATGTTATGATAATGACAGTAACAGATACAAAATGGACGAATTACTTTCACTAGCTTATTTAATTGAAATATGATATACCACGTAACTACAAAGTCTGAATGGGTAAAAGCAATGTCTATCGGCAAATACGAAGCGCCGTCATTGCACAGTGAAGGATTTATTCATTTGAGCAAACAGGATCAGGTTTCGGGTGTACTTGAACGTTATTACAAAGGCGTAACTGATTTGGTGTTACTTCATATTGATGAAACGCTATTGTCAGCTGAATTGAAATACGAATTATCTCCTTCTGTAAACCAGGAATTTCCTCATCTTTTTGGGGCTTTGAATATTGAAGCTGTGGTTAATGTAGTGTTGTTGTAGGTTTTGCCACAAAGGCACGAAGGCACAAAGTTTCACAAAGTATTTTTAACCACCAATACACTAATTGTTTTGCCACAAAGGCACGAAGGCACAAAGATGCTCGAAGTTTTACAACTCTTATCCTAATCCCTAATTCCAAATTCCACTTAGACAAACGACTCGGTCAGAGACCTTCGTTGGCAAAATTTATAATTATCAAATTAACTAATTATCAAATTGACTAATTGTCAAATTAGCTTTTCTCCTCCTTCTCCACCACTACCACCAAATCTTTCAATTCAACAAGCATTGGCATGATACCCACTTGTAGCAATGCTTTTTTACCTCTTATTTCTTTTACGATTCCAATTTGCTTGTTTAGTTTCATTTTTACTTTACTGCCTATTTCAATATTACTGGAGACTTCTTCAAATTTCTCATTCATTTTTTTCTGGTGTTTTTCAGACTGAAATTTATCTTTTTGATTCATTAATAAACTGGCAATCATTTTAACCACACTGTCTTTGTCTTCAGCTTTACGCCATTCAAAAACTAGCGCTTTTAATTTGCGTTCCATGTCTTTGAGATAAGTGATTTTATCTTCAGCGATTTTGTTTGTCAGTTTTAGTTTTTCTACCTCTTGTTGATGTTGTTCTTTATTGATGAAAAATTGCATTTCTTTTTTAAGCTGTTCATTTTCTTTCAGCAGTTTATTAAGCTTGGTTTTTTCTATGTTGATTTCCTGCCATTGCTGCTCTGATTTGTTTAGCAGTTGATCGAGCTGGTAATGGCTTTCATCTGCTAATTTTCGTGCTCTTTGAATTAGACGTTTTTCCATGCCAATTCTCTCGGCAATTGAAAATGTGTATGAACTTCCAGGAGAGCCTGTTTTCAATAAATATAAGGGCTTAAGGTTTTTCTCATCAAATTGCATAGCGCCATTGTAAATACCTTTTACCTTATTGGCCATTACTTTCAAATTGAGGTAATGCGTGGTTACAATTCCCATGGCATGTTTCATGGCGAGCTCTTCCATAATGACTTCAGCAAATGCACCACCTAAATTGGGATCACTGCCACTTCCGAGTTCATCAATGAAAAACAACGTTTTACCATTTGCATTTTCAATGAAATATTTCATGTTGATGAGATGCGCAGAATAGGTACTCAATTCAAACTCTATACTCTGGGTGTCACCAATATGAATCATGAGTTGTTTGAAAATCCCCATTTCGCTATCCGGACTAACGGGAACGAGTAGCCCAGATTGAATCATGATTTGTAATAAGCCGGTTGTTTTTAAAGTTACAGTTTTGCCTCCTGCATTTGGGCCACTGATGACAAGAATTCTGTTGTCTGCATCTAATGTGATGTTGGTTGGAATAGTTGGCTTATTCAGTTTATTATTGTGAATCAACAACAAAGGATGTCTTGCATTAATTAGTTTTACAATCGCTTTGTCGCGAATTACAGGCAGTTCGCCATAAATTTCCTTTGCGAATTTTGCCTTTGCAGATACAAAATCGAACTCACCTGAAATTTCAAAATAGCCTGTTAATAGAGATGAGTAAACTGATAATTGCGAGGTTAATTGTCTTAGTATTCTATGGATTTCTTTTGACTCTTCATTTTCCAGGGAGAAAATTTCGTTATTCAAACCTGTTGTTTCTTCGGGTTCAATGAAACTGGTTCTACGGCTGTCGCTTTCTGCATGAAGAATACCTTTAATCATTCTTTTTTGTTCTGCAAAAACGGCGAGCACTCTCCTTCCGTTCATGAAACTTTCTTCAATATCTGCTAGGTATCCTTGTTTATTTAGTTTGCTTACAATTCTGTCGAACACCTTTCTTAATTCATTTCGCTTTCTGTATAGAGCCATTCTGATGTCAGCCAATTCTTTACTTGCATTATCTTTTACAACTCCATATTGATCTAACACTTCATCAATCATCAATCGGATGGTCTTCTCAAAATAAGTACCTTCTATAATTTTAGATAATTCAGGGTTAGCGATTCTTCTTTCATCGTTAAACCATCTGAAAATATTTTCAGTGTTATCGGATAATTTTTTTATCAATAAAAATTGTTCAGAAGAAAGTGTAGCACCTGGTATAGATAATAATTTCAGCTCTTTTGAAATATTTGTAGAAAAATCATTAGGAAAATAAACGCCACTATCCAACAATATTTTGAATTCATAAGTTTGACGTAATTCACGTTGAATATAATCTAGTCTTGTATGAATTCGAAGTTGCTGAACCTTTCTTTTCGCATAATCATTTCTGCAATTAAGTTCAATGAGGTTTTTGATTTTATCAAATTCCAGTTGTGTAAAAGCCGATTCGGGAAAACATTTCATAACTTATATTAAGTCAAAATTTAAAAGTAAAAAGTCAAAAAATGGTTATTATTATTTACTCTTTTTTTAAATTTTTACTTTTTAATTTTTAATTTTTTAATCTGCAATTCCTCCCAAGGAGTACTGCCATCTTTTTCTCTAGTGAATTCCATTTCATTTGAACATTGAATAACAATTTCTGCGGTGGTGTAAATTTTACAACCTTCTAATAAATGTCCGCCGATTGTTTTGCCAGTACTATCACTAACGCTTATATGCATATGAGAACCATTTTCTGAAATATTCCTGTAAGACTTACAATTTCAAAATGGCCTGATGCAGAAGCTGGTGTTGATTGGTTTGCAAATCGTAGATTGTAATCAGTTAAGCTTCCTGCACAGGTTACCATCCAACCTGCCTTAATATGATTGTCAACAGCAAATTGTTGAATAGATTTCCTGAGGTCATCACCGGGTTTCAACCTGAAAGCATGATTTTGTGAAGTCATTTTACTCGAATTTTTAAAGTTGCAGGAACAAATCAATAATAACTGAAACAATATCAATAATTTTATGTTCGAATTTTTTAAAATAAACATGTTTGTTGTTTGAGGCAGCAATTTAATTAATAAGTATATGCAAATAGAATTAGCAACATTTGGAAATGGATGTTTTTGGTGTACAGAAGCGGTTTTTCAACAAATTAATGGTGTTTTGAAAGTAACCAGTGGTTATAGTGGTGGCGCCATGGAAAATCCAGATTACAAGACCGTATGCAATGGAACTACAGGACACGCTGAATGTTTACAAATTGAATTTGATGCTGATATAGTAAACTATGATCAGCTATTAGAAGTATTTTGGAAAACGCATGACCCTACAACACTTAATCGTCAGGGAAATGATGTGGGCACACAATATAGAAGTATCATTTTTTATCACAATGAAAATCAACATGCAGTAGCTGCTGCCTATAAAGAACAATTGCAACAATCAGGATTATATGCTTCTGCTATTGTTACTGAATTAGAACCGATGAATATATTTTATCCAGCTGAATTGTATCATCAAAATTATTTTAATATCAATGGTGAACAAGTTCCTTATTGTCAATTTGTGGTTAGGCCTAAAATTGAGAAGTTTAAAAAACAATTCACTTCATTATTGAAGAAAGATATTTGATAAGTTCGGATTATAGGAATTTGGTATTGGCATTATGAAAGCTTTCTACTAGTATCCAGCATCTAGTATCCAGCATCTAGTATCAAGCATCCAGTATCCAGCATCTAGTATCAAGCATCAAGCATCCATCATCCACCTCACAATCAAATTATTAGAAAGTCATATTAATACTAAATAAAAAAAAATTAAAAATACTTTTCAAAAAACTTGCATCAGGAAATTTAATTACTAATTTTACATAACGATAATGCTTCATCGCTTTTCGCTTACCCAATTACTCCAATCCCCCTGAATTTCCACCACTAACGATTTATTGCACCTTTTTTCTATAATAATCTATTATCCTCCGAACGACTATCATTTATTCCATCCTGTGAGCCATTTTCATTAACCACAAAATCTCAAGAAAATGCTTACGAACTTTACAAAGAAAATCAGCGCAGCTGCTGTATTAACAATCCTTACCATCAACCTTTCTGCACAAAATTCTATCCGTGCATTTAGTCAGATTTATTCTGAAAATTTAAAAGGTGGTACAACCATGTTTGGAAATGGTATTCTTCACATCATTGAAAACAACACTGTCAACCTAACAAAAATGAACCAAACTTCTAATGCCAATAATGGTGTTGGCGGAATTGGTTACAGTCAGTACGGTAACGACGGAAGTAACATGCAGCAGATCGACATCGACAACAACTCTTCAACTGTCAATTCATCTTCTGCTGATTTGGTTTTACCAACCGGCACTAACACGATCAAATTTGCCAGACTATACTGGGGAGGTAAAATTGATAACTCAGTAATTACAGCTCATCCAGATACGTTACGTAAAATCAAAATCCGTAAAGGTACAAGCGGTAATTATTTCAATGCGACTACACCTTCAATAAATGTTGATCAGTTTGCTATCTCAACAACAGAAAAAGCTTACCAATCGTTTGTGGATGTAACAAGTTTCGTAAATGCAAATGGTTCTGGTACATACACAATTGCTGACTTGCCAATAACACCTGGTTCTTCAAGTACCGGTGGAAGATATGGCGGTTGGGTTATTGTGGTGGCTTACGAAAATGTATCTCAACCCTATAACAGCATCAGATTGTATGATGGGTTTGCTCAAGTATACAGTAACGGTAACACAGCATATTTGAATATCACTTTAAGCGGATTGAATGTTCCAAGTACTCCATTATTAGCTAACGAAGCTGTTATGGGCACAATGGCTTGGGAAGGTGATGCTAACTTAGGCTCTTCTACAAGTAACCCTGATGGTGATTTTATTAAAATAAACAACACAACTGTTTCAAATGCAGTAAATCCTGCAACCAATTTCTGGAACGGAAGTATCACAAATAATGGTGAATTTGTAACAACAAAAAATCCTAACTACAGCAACCAAATGGGAATTGATATTGATCAGGTTAACGTAGGAACAGGTTATAATATCGCTCCAAATGCAACTAGTGTATCTGTTCAATTCGGAACAGAAGCAGATATGTATTTCCCAAGTGTATTTACATTCTCTATTAGAGTTAAAGATCCAACTGTTACATTGAATAAAACAGTTGCTGATGCTAACAACAATAGCTATGTAGATTCTCAAGAAGAATTGACTTACACATTATCTGGTTCTAATCAAGGTGTTGGTTCTTCTTACAACACATTCATTGTAGATTCATTGCCTAACAACGTTACTTATGTTCCTAATACTTTAGAAGTGGTAAATGCTCCTGGTGTAACAGCAGGTTTTAAATCAGATGCTGCAGATAACGATCAAGCATTTAAAGGAAATGTAGGAAGTAGAAATTTTGTAAAATTCTTTATCGGAACAGGTGCTACAGGAACTGTAGGTGGTGAATTGCCTTCAGGTGCAGGAAGCAATTACTCGGTTAGATTCAAAGTTAAAGCAGGTGTTATTCCAGGTACAATTGTAAACACTGCAAGAATTTATGGTAACTCAGTTGTAGGTGATTTGTTTACTGATGATGGAACTGCGGTTATTGGTGAGTCGGGCGCTCCTACTCCGGTTAAATTTACTTCATTCAATGCTAGTTTATTAAATTCAAATAGTGCAATTGTAAGATGGGTAACTCAATCAGAATTGAATAACAGTCATTTTGAAGTAGAAAGAAGTAATGATGGTGTTCATTTCGAAATGAGAGGTAAAGTATTGGGTAACGGTTCAACTTCAATCACTCACAACTACGACTTTACTGATGCATTAAATAATAACGCAACAATTGTTTACTACCGTTTAAGAATAATCGATAACGACGGAAAATATACTTTCTCTAAAATTGTAGCTTTGAAAGTAAATGGTTCTATCAGTGTTGAGAAATTCAATGTGTTTCCTAATCCATTCATCACAGATATCAAAATTGCTTTGACAAGTGCTGATGAAACTAATGCTGGATTTAGAATTCTATCATTTGATGGTAAAGAGTTGCTTCACCGCAGTATCACAGTTCAAAAAGGCGATAACATCGTTGTGTTGAAAGACTTCGGTACGTTACCAAAAGGAAATTATATCCTTGAAGTATCAACTGCAACAGATAAGTTCATGAGAAAAATCCAGAAAAACTAAATAAAGTTTGTTGTTTTAATAAATGGCCGCTCGATGAGTGGCCATTTTTTTAGCCACGAATTCACGAATTGTTTTGCCACAAAGGCACTAAGGCACAAAGTTTCACGAAGAGGTTGTTTGTCAACAATTCACTTATTAAACTTAAGTACAATCCTTAACTAGCGCAGCGAATTAAACCGTTAAACCAGCGTAGCAACTTAAACCGTTAAACCAGCGCAGTGAATTAAACCATTAACCCAGCGTAGCGACTTAAACCTTTAACTCACTCCTCCCTCACCACCCTCCTCAACTCCAGCATATTCAACGCATTTGTATTGAATCCTTTCAGATTAGTGTGATATAGTCGCAAACTCATATCATACCAAAGTGGAATTACTGGTGATTCGTCAATGATGATTTGTTGCATTTTTCTGTATAATTCATTTCTGGTAGCAATATTTGTTTCGGTGTTTGCCAACTCAAATAACAGATCATAATCTTTATTAGCAAATCTTGTATAATTCGGCGGAGCGGGATTCTTGCTATAGAATACTCCAAGAAAATTAATTTCATCAGGGTAATCTGCAATCCAGCTGCCTCTGAAAAATGCAATTTGAGATTTTGACATTTGTTCCAGCAGCAAACTTTTCTGAACTACTTCCACCGAAATATTGATGCCTAGTTGTTTTAATTCGTTTACAATGAATGTACCTAAATTGGCATAGTTTGGAACGGTAATCAATTTAAATGCTGGCATTGGATTGTTGTTATCAAAACCGGCTTCTTTAATCAGGCTCATCGCTTTTTGAGGATTGTAATCATATCCCTTTAATAAGCTACTGTCGAAAGATGGCATACCAATAGGAACGAACCCACTATTTGCCGGATAGCCAATTGAGTTACGCAGGTAAAAAATCATTTTCTTCCTGTCGATGCCATAGTTGATGGCTTGTCTGATTTTTTTAATTTTCAGAGGAGCGTCTTTCAACAC
>Ga0114968_10003158_pt1 | contig 12428 bp, 14 predicted proteins | sample M_130807_EF_Meta_FD_87020 | JGI IMG/M metagenome (GOLD analysis project Ga0114968, IMG submission 87020) | Freshwater microbial communities from Lake Montjoie, Canada to study carbon cycling - M_130807_EF_MetaG | ecosystem: Environmental > Aquatic > Freshwater > Lake | place: Lake Montjoie... | reverse complement strand
TCATGGGTGCCGTCTTTGTTGCCAATCAGGTCTACGAGTGGTTGAACCTTGAGGTTCGCTGGGACACGAACTCGTACGGTTCTGTCTTTTTCATCACGACGGGACTTCACGGACTGCACGTCTTCCTTGGTCTTGTCGCCATGGGCCTCTTGCTCTACCGCATGAAGGGCCGTGAAGGTGACGCTGGTGAACTCGCTGCCTTCCAGGGTGTCTCGTACTACTGGCACTTCGTCGATGTCATCTGGGTCGGTTTGTACTCGGCTCTCTTCTTGCTGAAGTAGGGAAATCATGATCACTCTCTCCACACTCCGCCGCACGGCCGCTGCACTCTTCGTGGTCTTCCTCGGCACCTTCTCGGTCTTCGCCGTCACGGCGAACGCCGCTGACGAGGAGACAACCACAACAAGGTCCGGCCCGGCTTCCAACATCGGTGACCCCACTGCCACGAACACCGTCAAGGATTCGAACGGCAACATTGTTGAGTATGGCTCTGACGCCATCACCTACAAATCGCCTTCGACACTCACCGGTAAGTCTCCGGCCGAACTTCGCAGCATTGGTCGAGCCCTCTACATGCAGAACTGTTCTTCATGTCACGGAATCAAGGCTGACGGAATTTTGGCCGAAGGAAATCCCGAGGCCTACCCGAGCTTGCTTGACCTCGGTCCCGCGGTTATCGACTTTTGGATCTCATCCGGACGTATGCCCGCCGCGGACCCCACGGTCATTCAGGCGGCCCGTAAGCCGGCCCGGTTGAGCTCTCTGCAGAGCTTGGCAATTGCCGAATGGGTTAACTCACTTTCGAACGCCTACCCCTACGTTCCCGTCGTCAATACGAAGGATGCGAGTCGCGCTGAAGGGCTCAGTCTCTTTGCCCTGAACTGTGCCGCCTGTCACACCATCACTGGTGGTGGCGATGCGCTGGCCGCCGGTACGTACGCGCCGACACTGCAGAACCCGGACATCACGGCAACACAGATCGCCAGTGCGATTCGAAGCGGTCCGGGCAATATGCCGAACTACTCGACCAGCCTCACTGATGAGCAAGTGGCCGACATTGTGAAGTACGTAAAGGTCGACATCCAGAACCCCAACAACATTGGTGGTGCTGGCTTTGGTGGCCTCGGGCCAGTCGCTGAAGGATTCATTGCGTTGTCGTTGGGAATTGGTATTTTGGCCCTCGCCGCATTCTGGGTAGGAGACCGCCAGTGAGCACGAACGAAGAACATCGCACGCCCGTCACGCTCTCGAGCGTTTCGGAAAATGACCCACGGATGCAGCCAGCGGCGAAGAACCCTGACCGCGTTGAGCGTTGGATCGCAATTCTGTTTGTACTGGGCTTCGTGGGCTTCGTCGGTTTCGGCTGGGCCTACTGGGTGGACGCCGCACCGTGGATCCTTGGCAGCACGGTGGGCTTCGCCTTCTCGCTGATTGGAATCGGCGTTGTGGCTTGGGGCAAGTACCTCATGCCGAAGGGCCCCTTCGTCGAAGAGCGTCACGACATGCGTAGTACTGACGAGGAGCGTGACGCCTTTGCCGCCGCCATCATCCAGCGCGGTGGTGGTGTGATTAAGCGTCGTCCCATGTTGGGTGCTCTGCTCGGTGGAGGTCTCGGCATCTTTGGGATTGTTGCTCTCTTCCCAGTTCTGCGCAGCCTCGGGCCGGTGCCGGGCAAGACGCTGGAACGTACCGACTGGAAGAAGGGCTCCTACCTGGTGACCCAAGACGGTCGTCGGATCCACGTAGATGACTACAAGATCGCCGAAGTTGCCACCGTCTTCCCCGAAGGCTTTGAAGAGACGACGAACGGTCAGGCCGTCGACCAGACGATCATTATTCGTTTGGACACCGAAGACTTCACCACGAAGAAGGGGCGCGAGTCCTGGGGCCCTGCGGGCTACGTCGCCTACTCCAAGCTCTGCAGTCACCTCGGCTGCCCCGTCGGGCTCTACGAGCAGCAGTTGCAGTTGCTCGTGTGCCCTTGTCACCAGTCGATGTTCGATGTCACCGTAGGTGCACAGCCGAACTTCGGTCCCGCCCCTCGTCCGTTGCCACAGCTTCCGCTGTACATCGACAAGGACGGTTACCTCCGTAGTCAAAGTGACTACCTCGAACCCGTTGGCCCTGGATATTGGGAGCGCTCATGAGTGACGTAAAGACGAAGCGGACCGCCAAGGCGGCTCGCGGCCCGTACGGCAAGGTTGGCCACGCGTTCAACGAGCTCGACGACCGCTTGGGTTCGGCTAAGGCCCGCAACTTTCTCGACAAGATCTTCCCGGACCACTGGTCCTTCATGCTCGGCGAGATTGCGCTGTACTCATTTGTGATCATCATGGTCACCGGCACGTTCTTAACCCTGTACTACGTACCGAGCCAGACGGTGGTGACCTATCGCGGTTCCTATGCACCGCTGTACGGCATCAAGGTATCTCAGGCCTACGCCTCGTCGATTGATCTCACCTTTAGTGTGCGCGGTGGTCTCTTGATGCGCCAAATGCACCACTGGGCCTGCGACATTTTCATTGGTGCCATGGTCGTTCACATGGCTCGCGTGTTCTTCACCGGCGCGTTCCGTAAGCCCCGCGAATTGAACTACTCAATCGGCACCACCTTGCTGACGCTCGGAATCGTTAATGGATTCTTGGGCTACTCCCTACCAGACGACTTGGTCTCGGGTACGGGTCTGCGGATTGCCTTTTCGATTCTGGAATCCATCCCGGTCGTTGGCACCTATCTGGCCTTCTTTATCTTCGGAGGGAACTTCCCCGGTACGGCCGTTATTCCGCGGTTCTTCGTTCTCCACGTGCTGCTGATTCCTGGAATCATCACGGCGATGGTGGGTGCCCACCTGTTCTTACTGGTGCGCCAGAAGCACACGCAGTTCCCCGGGCCCGGTCGCACCGAGAAGAACGTTGTTGGTACGCCAATGTTCCCCGTCTTCATCGGCAAGACCACCGGCTACCTCTTCATCGTGACCGGCGTCACGGCACTGCTGGGTGCGTTCGCGCAGATCAACCCGATTTGGCTCTTCGGTCCCTACGATGCGGCGAAGATTTCGTACGCCGTGCAGCCCGACTGGTACATGGGCTTCCTCGATGGCGCCCTTCGTATTGCTCCGGCGTGGCAGACCAATAATTTCGGACACACAATTCCCTGGACCGTTACCTTCCCAGCGCTGATTCTGCCCGGCATCATCTTCGGAATTGCCTACGCTTGGCCGGCCCTAGAGCGCAAGCTCACTGGTGATAACGAGCTGCACAACCTGCTGGACCGACCCAGTGAGGTGCCAGTTCGAACCGCGTCCGGTGCGGCGCTCCTCGCCTTTGTGACCTGGCTCTTTATTGCGAGCTCCACCGACGTAATCGCTAACTTCATGCACCTGTCCCTCGACGACGTGCTGGTGTTCATGCGCGTCACGACGTTTATCGTTCCCGTCGTGACGTACGTCATCACGCTGAAGATTTGTCAAGAGATGCGTGATGCCGATGGATCGGGACGTCGAAAGACGCCGAACCTCGTTAGTCGGACCGCCGAAGGTGAGTACATCTCAACGGCCGCCCCGTATCACGAAGAGATGCAGCACCACGAAGAAGTAGCTGTTCCGGTGCCCACGTTCTTGGTGAAGGATGAAGCGCCTGCGAGCGACGGTGTCCGCACGGTTGAGCGCTAGGTCGTGCGCGCCGCAGCTCGCCTCAGGCGACGTCGGCGTTTAACTCTTATCGTGGTGTCGGCAGCCCTAGTGGCCGCCGGCACCACTTTTTATGTCACCACGTCGCGCGAATCAGCCGACGCCGCACTCTCCTCTAACGAAGAGACCACTACGACGATGCCGAAGGAGTCCCCTCAGCCCGGTTGGACGGTCGTGGGGCGAGGCACCAACGGGGTCTTCTCCGACAAGAAGCAGGTGACCGTGGCTGGCATCAACTTTCTCGCCGCCCGGTTCCGTCGGACCACCACCAAGTTGTCGTGGCACCCTGGCTCCGAAGATCCGCCGAATGCCAAGCAACGCCTAGGGGGGATGACGAACAAGATTGACTTTGCCGGCCAGGAGGGCCTAGATGGCGTCCTAGGCGCCTTCAATGGAGCATTCAAGCTCTCTTCCCAAGCAGGAGGCCTAAAGGTGCGTAGCGCCGTTCTGGCTCCCTTTAAGCCGGGTTACGCAACCATCGCCATCGACAAAGACGGTGAAGTGGCGATGTGGGAGGGTCCGGCCTACCAGGCCCCCAACGGCTTTAAGGGCGTTATATTTCGCCAGAACCTTCAATTCCTCGTCGAGGGTGGCAGAGTAACCACCCAGGCGAAAAATCCCTCACAGAGCCTCTGGGGGGGCACTCTGGACGCCGACCCGCGTCAGTCCCGAACCGGCGTAGGGCTCGATTCGTCAGGCAACGTGGTGTACGTCGGGACCATGGGCAAGTGTCTTCCGTCAGAACTGGCCAATGCCATGGTGCAAGCCGGCCTCGTCAAGGGCATGGAACTCGACATCAATCCCTACTGGCCGATCTTGGGCATGGCCCCCACGCCCAACCACCGGCCCGCCGGAGGCTTCTCGGTCACGCTGCCGGGCTCTCAGCACAGCCCCTTTGTCTTCGTTGAAGGCTGGATTCGAGACTTCTTTGTCGTGACGGCGCGGCGCTAACCGAACAAGTTGTAGTCAAACTCCCGAGGCTCTTCCTCGTCGTTTCGATCGTCATCCTGGAATCCGTAACGCAGACCGCAGGCGCGACAGGTCGTGTTGAGCAGAGCACTCGGGTCACCCATCATGATTACGCAGCCCGCCAACTCGTAGAGAGCTCCTTCGGGGGTGCCGTAGTACGAGGTGAAGTAGAGGTGAGGCGCGTCCGGAAAGATCCGTGGATCGAACGTTTCGTACTCCGGTGACTCCTCGTCGGGTTCATGACGGTCGTCCTCGGTCCGGTAGTGCCACACCCCTTCGGCATCGCGAGCGGCGTAGGTCTCCTGTTGAAATTCCTCTCGGAACATTGGCATCCCGTGGATCACCTTGATGAGCTGAATCGAATGACATCGAGGGCACTCGTCGTAAAAGGGGTCGTGGGGGAATTCTTCAAACTCTGACTGGCTCATGATGCTCTCCTGGTTGTCGTTGGTACGCGGCTCGGTGGGATGGGTATTTGTGGGTTTCAATCAGGGCGAGTCCTTGCGGGGTGCGCCAGAAGGAGTGAGGCGGCTGCGGCCCCACGAAGTCCATACCGGCGCGATACTCGCTCCATTGGTACTTGGCCCCGGGGATCCAATCGTGACTCTCGACCCAGTCACCGTTGGGGTCGTCCCAGTTAATCCACCACACGTTGTTGGTGGCCGTACGCACAAGGCGGATCATGGGCCTCGTAGAGAAGATGACCTCGTGGTTGTAGTCGATCTCCTCGAAGAACTCCTCTTTAGAGGTCAGCGGTTTACGGACCATGAGCATCCCGGCCCAGGTTCGATTGTTATAGAGCCGCCAACCACCCGGTTCGATAAAGGTCACCTCGCAGCCACAACTGCGGCAGACGGCCGCGAGGTTGACGTCGTTGGGGCGTGGGGCTCTAGGAGTCAGTAACCAGTTCCCTCGAGCCCGCTCGCCTCGAGACGCTCGATACTGCTGAACACCAGCACGGGCCTCGGCATGGAATATCCAAGTCCCGTTTCGATCTTGGCTGACCCATCCCAAACGGCGGTCAGGGCCAAACCATGTTTCGTCCGAAAAAAGCACGAGGGCGTGACTGCGACACGACGGGCATCGTTCACTGAAATCCATTTGACACATAGTCCACCTCCACCGACAATCTCGCAGTGGGGTATGACATGAAAGATAATTACCAGCCGCCCCCCGACGCGTTGCTTCCACCCTCGAGACCTGATCACGTTCTTATTGCAGATGAGTAGAGCTGTCAGTGGCATATTCATCGCAATTGAGGGCTCAGCCGGGCTCGGATTCTTCAGTGAATGCTTCAGACCATCGCACTAATATCCCTACTTATGTTCGTCAACTGGCAAGCCACTCCCAAGATTGTTCAGGACGATCGATATCGCGAGTTTGCAAACTTGATTTCTAGCGAGTTTGGTGGTGACGGGAAATATTGGCAGGACTTTCTATTCGGAATCATTCGCCCCGAAGAGAAAGTCCTGGGTATTGCCGGCGGTGCCTATGTTCGAGTTCATGACACTTCAGGTGGAAAAACGACATCCTCGCCAAGAACACGGCTCGGTTTGGTAGTCACAAATCAACGACTCATCTGGCTTGGTTCCGACGGCTACCTCTTTTGGAGTTTAAAAAATATTTCCGGACTTTCTCCGATTCGGCGTGGCGACCTATATTTCGGCATGAGCGATGGATCGTGGGTTCAGGTTGCGCTGGCACTGTGGATGTTACGCAAGGCGCGAATTGAGAGCGTGAACGCAACTCTCGCGGCTCTGATGGGTGAGCGCCTGCAAAACAAGCTCTAAGTCGGCTGAGCGTCTTGGTCTAAGGACTCACTCTCGCCGCTGGCGAGGCAAAGCTTCAACTTCTCGTCAGGAGTAAGTGCAGCTACTTGACCCCGCTGGGCAATCGCCTCTTGTGCGAAGACCGAGCGGGCGGCATGGGCGCTATAGAAGATGATTGGCGTGCCCTGGGCGGCGGGAATCTTGATAGACGTCACTACTGCCACGAGCGTCGCAATGGCTCCCCCGGGAGTTAGTAGGGCCCAGCGGACCAACGTGCGGAGCCGCCACAATGCCGTCCCTGGCGTAGCCGATTTCTTGATGTTTACCTCAGAAGCGTCTGGAAGAAGTTGAGTCCACCGGGTTCGGGCTCGACTTCCTCGGACCACAAGCACAATGCCACTAGTGACAAAAACCAAATCGGTAATGACAACCCCCACGGTGACCGCATCGGCCGTGTTCGCGACCTCGTGGCCCGGGTCGGTGACGGCGCCCACAATGCCCATGACGCCAAAGGCCACAACTGCAAAGCCGAAAAATCGGTAGACCTTGGCGAAGATCAATCGGCGTCGAACACTGGTCGAATTTCCCTTCCCCATGGCACCAGTTAATCACCGCATGAATGAGACCGCCCAGGAATGCTTCCGAGTAACGAACATGATTGGGACGGAAACAAAAAACCCGCCGGTTTCCCGGCGGGTTTTGAGACGAAACGAAAATCAGCGACTACCGCCTCGGCGACCTTCAGCGATGCCACCAAGGGCGGCCCAGCCAACGAGCCCCAGTCCGGGAATCAGCATCCACGAGCCAAAGACCATGGCCAGCACGACGAAGAATGCACCCATGCCCAAGGTGAAGGGGAAGATGCTCGAGCCGGGGAAGGCGTCGATGTAGCCCGCACCAGACTCCTGCGTGGCGTTGGGATCGTCCTCCGCACGGGGACCCATACGGCGACTCCACCAGTAGTAGTAGCTACCGGGCAGGAGGCACAGCCCCATGCCGAAGAACATCATGACGCCACCAGCATTTTCCATGCTCCACGTCCAGTACACGGCACACATCAGACCAAAGAAAAGGCCGAGCCAGATGAGAATTTTTGCCTCTACGCGCATTAGTGGGCATCCTTTCCGTGAGCCAAGGTCTTGGCTTCTGGGTGGTTGTGGTCCCATGTGGGTCGCTCGGAGCGAATCTGTGGGAGTCGGAAGAAGTTGTGGTGAGGTGGTGGCGAAGTCGTGAACCACTCCAACGTGTGACCATCCCACGGATTGTCACCGGCGGGGTGCTTCTTCCAGCTGGCGACGATGTTCACGACAAACAGCAGGGTCGAGATACCGATCATGATGGCGCCGACTGAGCTCCACGTGTTGAGGTTCTGCCACTGCGGGTCGTTGGGGTAGATAGCCATACGGCGCGGCATACCCTGAAGGCCCAGGATGTACTGAGGGATGGTAAAGAGCTGTGTTCCGATAAAGAGCAGCCAGAACTGGGCCTTACCGATTCGCTCATTGAGCATGTAGCCAGTGATCTTGGGGCCCCAGTAGTAGAGACCACCCATAGCACCAAGGACGAGCGCCATCACGACTGAGTGGAAGTGGGCCACGATGAAGTAGGTGTCGTGGGTGAAGAAGTCCAGCGGTGGGCTCGCCAGATACACACCCGTCAAACCACCGATGAGGAACGTCACGACGAAGCCAATCGAGAAGAGCATGGCGGCCGAGAACCAAATCTGTCCGCGCCACATCGACCCAATCCAGTTGAAGATCTTGATTCCCGTTGGTACGGCGATCAAGAGACTCATGATGGAGAAGAACGGCAGCAGGACGACGCCGGTGGTGAACATGTGGTGCGCCCATACGCCCAACGACAAGGCGGCGATAGTCAATGTGGCAAAGACCATGCCCTTGTAGCCAAAGACGGGCTTCCGAGAGAAGACCGGGATGATCTCGGTAACCATTCCGAAGAATGGCAGGGCCAAGATGTACACCTCGGGGTGGCCCCAGAACCAGAAGATGTGTTGCCAGAGAACTGGCGAACCTCCTCCAACCACGGTGTAGATGTGGGTGCCCAAGTGGCGGTCGCAGTACAGCATGATGAGGCCGGCCGTCAGAACGGGGAAGGCCAGCAAGATGAGGATCGACACGACCAAAAGGTTCCAGGTGAAGATCGGCATACGGAACAGGGTCATGCCTGGTGCACGCAGGTAGAAGACCGTGGCGCAGATATTCACACCGGTGAAGATGGCCGAGAAACCGGTCAGCAACAAACCGCCGATCCATAGGTCGGCACCAGCTCCAGGGGAGTAGATCGCGTCGGAGAGTGGGGCGTAGCCAACCCATCCGAAGTTCGCAGCGCCACCGGTAACGAAGAAACCGAGCAACATCGTGATGGCACCCGTGAGGTACAGCCAGTACGAAAGTGCGTTTAGGCGGGGGAAGGCCATGTCCGGTGCACCGATTTGGATCGGCACGATGATGTTGGCCAAGGCTCCGAATGCAAAGGGACCGGCGAACAGGTAGATCATGATCGAGCCGTGCATGGTGAATAGCTCGTTGTACTGAGCCATGGTCACCAGCTTGCCGTTGGGATTAGCGAGCTGGCCGCGGATAACTTCGGCCAAGGCGCCACCGATAATCAGCATGATGACTGAAGTGATGGTGTACGAAAGACCAATGATCTTGTGGTCGGTCGTGGTCAGCCAGTTGAGAATGCCGCGAGGACCGTGGTGCTCGGCGTGACCGTGACCGTGATCGTCCCCGTGAGACTCGGTTATGGCCTTGTCAATGGTTGTCGTCATTAGTTGGCTCCTCGTGAGATTTCAGTCTTGACTGGTACGTGAGCTGACATCTGCTCCTTCAGTACCTTCTTGGCCGCATCGGCGGCCGCCTTGCCTTCCGGCGTATTAAACGAGCTCAACCACGTCTGGTACTCGGACGGAGTAACGACCTTGACTTTGTAGAACATGATCGAGTGGTAGAGGCCGCACAGCTGGGTGCACTGGCCAAAGTACGTGCCGGTCTTCGTGGCGTGCAGGGTGAACTGATTTGTCACACCCGGCAAGGCGAAGCGGGAGAAATTGAAGTCACGGACGTAGAAGCCGTGGACCACGTCAGTCGAAGTCAACGTGATCTTGACGTCAGTATCAACAGGCATCACCATGACGGGTGACTCTGTCGTATTGCCAATGGCGATGGCATTCTGCTTGTCGTAGGTGAATCCCCAGCCCCACTGGAAGGCATTGGCATTAATGGAGACGTCAGTCTTCGGCATGGCCAAGACCTTGTTCTCGGTGACGATGGTGGCCACGAAGAGAGCAATCACGATGAGGATTGGAATCACCGTGTAGACGATTTCCAAGGGCACGTGGTACTGGGTCTGCTTCGGAATGGTGTCACCCTTGCGGCGATAGGCCACAACGGCGTACAAGATCAGAGCGAGCACGAAGGCACCGATGATCGCAGCTACGACAGAGAATCCCTGCCATAGGTAGTACGCCGATTGACCAGTGGTCGTGTCGGCCTGGTGTGCGCCGAAGCCGGGCAACGTGCAACCAGAAAGAGAAATACCTGCAATGGGGAGTGCAAGCGCAACCGCAAGACGACGAAGTCGACTCTTGGCTGGTGCACCCTTGGGGGTTTGGGGCGTTAATTCCACAACGAAACCTTAGTCATCTTCGCCAGCGAAACGACAATTTCGTAACGGAAAAGATTCCAGTTTCTCCTACCGATGTAGGAGGGATTGACGTGCTACCGCGACCGGGTAGGGCGCGGGGTGCTACTTAGCGGCGGTGTCGTCAGTGGCTTCGTCGTTTGGGGTCTTGGACTTGGAGTCCTTGAGGCCCTTTTCGAATTCCGTCTTGGCTGAGCCGAGGTTGCGGGCCAGCTTGGGAATTGCGCTTCCGCCAAAGAGAACTACGGCGACAACGACGAGAACAATGATGAGGTCGGGACCCATGATATTGGCGATCATGTGCATGCTCCTTGGTATCGATACGGCTTGTGGTTCTAACAGTAGTGCGGGATTAGCCGGCGAGGGCGACGCCCAGCACAAGTGCGATGAGTGAGGCCAGCAGGCCAATTCCGGCCGTGGCGCCACGGCGGGCGGGGGTTTGGGCCTTGCTGTGCAGGTAGGCGCCGACGCCAGCGGCGATAACGACCAAGAACTTCACGGCGAAGACAATCTGCCAGCTGTAGGGGACGCCGGTGTTGATCTCCAGGCCGTAGTTCCAGAACCCGGTAATGACGACCAGGACAAAGGCCGGCCAGCTGAGGCGAGCAAAGGCTCGGGCGGCCTTCTGCGGCACACCTTCGCCTGCATCCCGCAACACGGGCACCAGCCCGGCGAGAACGATCTGACCACCCACCCAGACGGCAACGCCGAGGATGTGTAGCGAGATGCGCAGGACGTCCATGCCGGACGCGAGGTGTGCCGCGGCCGTCATGACTACTTACCCTGCCAGTTAGGGGTGCGCTTTTCGGCGAAGGCGATGGCGCCTTCCATGGCGTCAGCGGAGCGGCCAATCATGCCGAACTTCTCGTTGTTGAGGTCCCACGAGGCGGCCTCGGTGATTTCGAGGGAGTCGCGCATGACCTGCTTCGAGGTGCGGACGGCCAAGGGGGCGTTCGCTTCAATACGGGCCGCGAGGGCGAGGGCGTCGTCGAGCACTTGGTCGCCGGGGACGACGGAGTTCACGAGGCCGAGCTCGGCGGCACGGGCGGCCGAGATGGGGTCACCGGTGAGGGCCATTTCGTAGGCGATTGCCAGGGGGACGCGCTTACCGAGGCGGATAAGGCCACCACCACCGGCAATGAGACCGCGCTTGGCTTCAGGAATACCGAACATGGCGTGGTCGGCGGCGATCACCATGTCGCAGCTAATCATCATTTCGAAACCACCGGCCAGGGCCGAACCGTTGACGGCCGCGATGAGGGGCTTGGTGAACTGGCGCTGGGTGATGCCGCCGAAACCCTTGTCGGTCACGGGGAACTCGCCGGTCGCGAAGGCCTTGAGGTCCATGCCGGCACTGAAGGCCTTGTCGCCAGCGGCGGTGAGAACAACGACCCAAACGTCGTCGTCGGTCTCGCACTCGTCGAGTGCGTCCGAGAGCGCTACTGCGGCGGCGCGGTTCATTGCGTTACGGGCTTCGGGTCGGTTAATCGTGAGAAGTTCGACGTGTCCACGTCGCTCGCGAAGAATTTCATCGGCCATGGTTGCTCCTTAAGAGAAAGTCACCTTGTGGTGTAGGCAGAACGCTAGTGGAACATCGAGCGGGTGCGGTGAAGTGCGAAACTAGGAAGTATGGGGACTCGGCCACCGCTTCTCGCCACCTTGGATGGCTACGCCGTCGAGGGCGGCTACGACGTAATGGGCGGAATCGCCACCTGTTATTCACCGGCCATTGGGTTGGGACGTCTAGAGGGTCCCGGTGAAGCGGCCGATCTCTGGCGCGACTACGAGCTGGCGATTGCCCAGGTGCCGGCCCTTGGGCTGGATGGAATCCGTCTCACGGTGGAGTGGACCCGCGTCGAGCCCCGGGTCGATCTCGTAGATGTAGCGGCGTGGGAGCGCTATCGCGACGCCATTCGTTTTGCGAAATCGCTCAATCTCTACGTCTCGGTGGCGGTCGTCGACTCCGTGTGGCCTGCCTGGCTCGGAGCGGAAGCCTGGCTGATGCCCTGGGTGCGGACAGCCTTTTCTCAGCACCTCGATCGATTTGCCGAGCACCTCGGAAGCGAAGTGGACAGTGTCGTTCCCTTTACTCACGGTCCGGATCTGGTGGAGAGCGGCTTTCTGCGGGGAGCTATTCCTCCTTGGCGCAAGCGCGAGCGAGCCGACGCGGCCGACGCTCGACATTCGGTGGCCTCCATGATCGAGGCGGTTTCATCGCATCCCGTCCTCGGGCCACTGGTCTGCCTCGACGGACGAGAGATTCCCGCCCAACTACCCGAAAGTGCGTGGCCCGCCGTGGTGAGCGAAGCCCAGCACGCCACCGAGGTCTACGTGAAGTC
>Ga0114968_10003156_pt1 | contig 12431 bp, 17 predicted proteins | sample M_130807_EF_Meta_FD_87020 | JGI IMG/M metagenome (GOLD analysis project Ga0114968, IMG submission 87020) | Freshwater microbial communities from Lake Montjoie, Canada to study carbon cycling - M_130807_EF_MetaG | ecosystem: Environmental > Aquatic > Freshwater > Lake | place: Lake Montjoie... | reverse complement strand
ATAATAGTAGAACACTAGACACAATAAGTAAAAACAAACTATAACCAAACCTCTACCCCAATTAAGTAAAGATCCAATGAAAATACCAAATATGATAGACACAAGATTAACAGTTGTAAAATCTATATTAAAAAATGTCATTTCTTCCATCCTAACTCTCTAGTGTCTATTGGTGCATTGAGGTTGTTTATGCCCTCAAATACTTCCCATAGTTTCTCATTGATAACAAAATTCGTAAATAAACCAACTTCAACGCCATGTGCTTCTATTTCCCAAGGAAAAGAATAATAGTCCGTCGCATTATGGTCTATCTTTTCACCTTTCCATTTATTAAGACTCTCATTAGTCTCACCATAAACAAATTGTCTAACATGAACCATTTCATGTGCAAGAGTTTCTAAAATCGATCTCGCACCTATACCGGAATGTAATTCTATTAAAAATTCTCTGGCCTTTTCCGATTCATTATAACCGGTCACTAGTGTTGACCCATAATGATCCAGATCGGGTTTAAATTTTATTTGCAATTTAATATTATCCCGCATTTTTTTGCTAGGTATTAATTTTTCTGAGTAGTATTTAACGGATCTGATAATATAAGGCTTGAATTTTTTATCTGGGCATTTATATATCTTTATATCCATACAGGTCTCCTGTAATTGACCTGTATATTTATCTTACACCTGTTCTACCTCTATATTACATTTACGAAGAAAATCAATACCTCCATCGGAACGATATTGTTTTCTATAAAAAACATTCTTTACACCAGCAGTATAAATCTGTTTTGCACAGTCTAAACATGGAGAATGCGTCAGAAACATCGTTGAATACTTTCCGGATTCCGTACACTTAGCGAGTTTTGCAATAGCATTTGCTTCTGCATGAATTACTTCAGGTTTAGTGACCCACTCTCGATTCCCAGGAACATCCATCAAAGGAGTTCCGTTAATCCAAATTACATCCTCATATTCACACTCATTGGTCCAACCAGCAGGCATACCATTGTATCCGATAGAAATAATCCTATCTTCTTTGACAATAATTGCACCCACCTGTAGACGTTTCGCCGAAGAAAGTTTTGCAAACCTCTCAGCAACATCCATATAAGCATCAATAAATTTTTGTTTCATTTTAATCATATTATTTGGTAGGCCAGGTGGGATTCTAACCCACGATCAACGAATTATGAGTTCGCTGCTTTGGGACTCTAAGCTACTGGCCCTTGTTTGGTCCGGCGTAGAGGAATCGAACCTCTACACACGGTTTAGAAGACCGTGGTCCTATCCGTTGAACGAACGCCAGAAGATCATTTAATGTATTCTACACTATCCTTACGTAGAAAATGAATAATACTAGTATTCCTGTTTTCTTCTGGATTAGTCTTAACTACTGGAAGAAAAACAACACCGTCAATCTCTTTGGTTTCCCAATGAGAATAGGTATAATATACTTCAGAGTTATTGAATTTATTCTGTACTTTTCGCAGAACTTTATTAATTTTTTTCACAGGTTTCATGATATAGACAAATTATTCAGTTGAGTAACTGTAACACACTCCTGGACATTTGGCAAGTGGTGGAGCATTGCACTCCACCACTTTTTTACCGCTTAGTCTTTTTGCTTGATTTGGATCTTTTTAATAGCATCTTGCGTCTTAACAATGCTTTCCAACCAAACCTTTAGCATACCATTAACCAATTCAGCATCCTTAATCTCCACCTTGTCGGCTAGAGTGAAAGAACGTTCAAAGTTTCGGTTTGCAATGCCTTTGTAGACATATTCGGTTTCTGGGTCGTCTTTACTTGCACCCTTAATAACCAACTTATTGCCATCCAAAGTCATTTCAATATCGGTTTTAGCAAAGCCAGCAACTGCCATTTCAATGACGTACTTGTTGTCTTTTACTTGTTTGATATTGTATGGAGGATATCCGATTGCTTTCGAAGATTGCTCAGCCACTTTTCTAATAGTGTCTAGAGTATCATCAAAGCCAACCGAGTATGGCTGGAAACGGGTGAAAAATTCTTTACCCAAAAGGTCATGAACATAAGTCATATAATTCTCCTAATATATAGCGAGTTTAAAAAATTGCTACCCCGAAGGCGTAACGGTTAAATCCAGCTTACTTTATACTGGGTCAACTAACGAGTGACAGTGAAATTTCTCGGACGCCTTTTACCGTTAGCATCAAAACGGCCCTAAGGTGGGCAAATTGGTGCAGTTTTATACTGGGCTGCAACCAGTTTCCCATCCCGATGGGACTTTTTATTTATATCAGTTTTTAGATTTTTTACCAATATTATATTTTGGAACTAATTCCCAATCACGTTTTTCTTTATGTGAGATAATCTTGATTTGAGAAATTGGAATCGGTGGAGGATTTTCAATCTGTTCAAGATTTACGATAGTGACCAGTTCCCAATCATCTAAAAGCTTAGCAATTGCATTCCTACGAGAAAGATCGTTCTCAGTAATATCCGTAGGTTTTCCGTCTAACGCAAATAATTCTTTAAAATGTACAATATAATACTTACCCTGTTTATGTAATATATGACAGGATTGGTATAAGATATTATCTTTTTTGGAAGCTACACCTATGCGTGTTAGAGTTTCTCGGACTTTCAGAAAATCATCTTGTTCAATAAGTGTTACTTCAATTAAACTATTAATTGAAATCATTACTTTGCCACTCCGCCTTTGTTTGTTTTTGCTTTTATTACAGCGACTTGTTCATCATTTAAAATGCGTAATGCTTCTTTTGCTTTTTCATTGGAATAACCAAAATACTGCTTAACACATTCTATATCCTTATCAATTTCAGACTTTTGCCACGGCTGATATTTCCGTTTCATAGGTCTAATTGTATTTAGAAGATATTGGAACTGTTGGTCCTTATCAATATTAGGACGAAGATTCATCTCATTCGCATAAAGCACACAATCAATGTGATATGACAATGCTCGATTTACAATAAACGGCGCATACTCCTTATAATCTAGTTCCTCATCTTCCTTCTTTTTCTGTAAAATCAAATTAACATAATCAAAAGGACTCATTTTACTTGAACTCTGCGTCAACCATGATTTCTGTCAAACATGCAATAGTATTAATTTCTTGATCTGCAACAAATGCAGCCTGATATTGATACTTAGCAAGAATCAGTACCATTTGAGGTACTGAATTAGGCTTCAGCAATTCATACAATGAATCATAGAGTTTACGATACATCTTAACCGGATCATTATCCAGGTTGTTTGTAACCCATTTACGAGCAGAACCGAAGTCTTTCTCTTTGAGTGCTTTGATCAGAGAATCAATTTGAATATCAGAAACACTGGCCAAAATACCCTTGTCGATGACTCCAGAAACCGAATATCGCTGAAGTTCATTTAGAACTCTACGATTATCGGGAAAGTGCTTGGTGATAATGGATGCAACAACTTCCTTATCGTACTTCACATTTTCTTGCTCAAGAATCCACTCAACTCGCTTAAAGAACTGTGTTGCAAGTTTGGCACGGCTGCCATTGATTTTGAAGTCAACAACAGAACACCGTGAGTGAATAGGATCAATAATCCGGTTCTTATAATTACAAGTGAAGATGAAAGAACAATTTGACGCATACTCCTCAATGGCTCCACGCAGAGCTGGTTGCGTGGAGTTTGGATTGAGATAATCAGCTTCGTCAATAATAATGACTTTACGACCACCAGAAAGGCTTACTGATGAAGCATAATTTTTGATTTTGTTGCGAAGAACATCAATACCGGACTCATCAGAACCATTGATGACAATAAAGTCACATCCAACCTCATTACAGAGGGCCTTTGCAATTGTCGTTTTACCGACACCAGCAGAACCAGACAGCAACAGATTTGGAATCTCTTTACGGGCCACATAATCTAAAAAGGTAGACTTTATGGAGTCGGGCAAAATGCAATCTTCAACTTTACGTGGGCGATACTTCTCCACCCACAAAACATGCTCGTTCATTCAAAATCTCCATAATATAATAAAAAAAATCAATTAACTAATTTTACTGTCTTTAGCTTCAAATGCAATCCAATATTGAATGTCGTCCTTGACATTCTTGAAATGCCCAATACCTTTGAATGAAATAGTAACTTTATACGATCCAGGAATCATTTTCAAGTTATCAGTCTTAAAAACAATCTTATAGACCTTGCCGTCATTAACTTCGGCAATTGTAATGGAGTTTGTGTGTGCCGAATCATTTGCGGCATCAAAAGTCCCCAGAGTGATAGTAGTGCCATCAGACTGAATAGCAATGTGTGGAGAAGAAAGCACACTCGAAGTCTTTAGAATTTCTTCATAGACTTCTGCATCCATTTCAAACGTACAATCTTCCGAAGGAAGAGTGATCGTCTTATCTGGTGGTGTAACAATCATTTCCTTTGCGGCCATACGATACTTGATCTTGCTACGTCCACTACGGAAAATGATATTGGACTCATCAAACTCCAATTCCGTCTTATCCTTGTACAAGGAATATACCGACAGGAATTGATTCAAATCATACACACAAAAATCTTGAGGAAAAGAATCCTTCAAGGTGGCTTCTGCCAACACAGTCTTGCTAGACGAAACTGTAGTAAGTTTATTACCTTCACGGAAAAGAAGACTCTCATTGATACTGGAGAAATTCTTCAATACCGTCAATGTTTCATTTGACAATTTCATTATTAACCTCACACTTAATGCGTTCAATATAAACAGCAGCATCCAGAAGTTCTTCCTGGAGATGCTGCAACCATCCCAAAAGATCAATGTCAGTTCGTTCAGTTGTGACACCGTACTTAGTATAGCCTACTTCCATACGGTTTGTCAACTGTTTTGTGACATTGATTACATTTTTATCAATCATCACATTTCACCAACAAAATTAGCAATAGCTGGCATATCTCCCTTGAAGTGATATGTGCCAATGTGTTCTGTTCGCATCCATGGGCAAAGATGAATCTTGCCACCAATATTTCGCCACCATTGACAGAACATATAATCCTCCGACAAATAACGCTCGGAATCTTTATCAATCGTAGTATCGAAGTACGCATGAATGTAACGAGTGCCGTCGAAATTGGCTTGTCCTAGGTGGTCTGGACGATACTTCAGATTTGGATATGCTTCTGCAAACTTAGGAAATACTTCTCGCTTCACCATCATGAAACCAGTACCAATTTCTAGAACTTCAAGCGGTTCAGTAACTTGAAACTGTGCAGTACCTTTAACTGGATTAAATACAAAGTCACCGGCAACTTTTTCAAGGTCTCCTGCTTCAATATCAGGATTTTTCTTTACTGCCGTCTTAATAGACTTCCACTTGATAGCCTTCTTGGGATAAGGTCCGCCAATAACGTCTTTGTCTAATGCCAACATAGCAATAACATCTTGTGGATTAAAACACACATCCGAATCAATAAACAATAGATGTGAACAATCCGAACGGTCGAGGAATTCATCAACAAGATAATTTCTAGCTCGTGTAATCAGAGACTCATTAAACAAGAATGAGAACTTAACAGGAACACCATATTGCATACAAACGGATTGCAAGTCTAGACAAGCCTTCATGTACATTCCGTGATTTTGTCCACCATACATTGGAGTGGCGACAAATAAACTCTTTTTCCTCAACTCATCGGTTGAAATTTTAATTTCCATTTTAACTCCAGTTATTAATAAAAAAAGAGGATAACCACATTAAAGTGGTATCCTCTTCATATCAGGCAAATATTATGCAGTAAACGAGTAACCCGCACTCAAGGCTGCCCGCACCAAAGCCTTGCTTGGCGTACCGAGCCGATAATAATTGATTTTACGACCATCCTTCAATTTCTTGGTATTAGTATAGATGCAATAGCCCTCTTGTCGAAGTTCACCAATACGTGCTGAAACGTTCTTGACACCGAATCGGTGTCGTGCTTGAGCGACGGTAAAGGTGTTATAGCCGCTAGTCTTCTTGAGAGTTTTCAGCATACGTTCTTTAGCAGACAATTTAGTATTCATTATAAAGTTCCTTATTAAAAAATTAAACATTCTCGTTTTTAGCGAGAAATCACATCATACACTTATATAGTGTAGTTGTCAAGCATATATGCGGTATACTTGAATTTATCTGCCCACTTGTGGGAGATATTTCGCCTTAGTTTCTTCCCACGAAAGAAAAATCAAGTCATCATAGAACAGAGATTCTGTCGAAACATTTTTTTTCTTTTTTAACATTGAAATACGACCTTTGGCATATTTGGTTTTCCAAATATTTGATAAACACTCTTCACTTGTATCGAACGATTTAATTAGACTTGATTCACCAATTTCTTTCCGTAGAAATTCATTCGTATTATTATAGAGCGGAGAAAAATAGATACCTCTCTGATGTTCTGTACGAATCAGTTCCTTGGGAATGCCAAGTTTCGAATAAGCAAAATTCAATGATCGGTTTTTATGATCTCGCTTTAGTGGCAGACCTTGACCGTTCTTCGCTTCCCACCATTCGAAATATTTTCTAGTATGATTCTCTTTGATCCATTCATAGACCATTTTTGATGTTGATCGTTTAGGCTCAAATGCAACGGAACCAGATGAGAAACCCATCTTGTTCCAATGTTCAAGTCCATCATACTGTGAAAGCCCACCAGATTTGGTATTTCCATACAAAGAAGTTGTTGTCACACCGACCAAAACGTCCTTATATTTGGCTTTCCAATCACGTTGCACCGTATCGGAAAGACACATCAATGCAAGCAATTTTCCGCCCATGTAATTAAAACCCAAAGGCTGCAAAGGAACAATAGTTGAACCAATTGCAGTATGATTAATCATACCTTGTTGTGTTTTAACGTCCCTAGACCATCCAATTGCATTATCTCTTGGAGTCAAGTCAAGAAAATCCGAAGAGATGCAAATCACACCAAGATACTTCTTCGTAACATCATCTTTTACTGTGTAGAACAAGTTTCTACCAATATTAGAATTATTCTTCATAGTAGAAGAAAAAGTACGAATAGCATTCCAAGTTTCGGCTAAATCGCCGTTATACAACTCCATCACTGGTCGAAGTTTATCATAATCGTCAGGTTCGGTAGGCATCCAGAAATTGGACTTAACCCTATCGACAATTTCTTTCTGTTCAGGATTAATCATCTGAACTTCATCACCCCACAAAGTATTGACTATTTGTGTGGGGTAACGCTCTTTCACTTCACACCATTTTTGGTATAAAGTGTATTCTTTAACATCCATACCAGACGCATAAGTTAAATCTCGAATTAACGTGGTTTTAAGTTCTTCCGTATCAATATGATTGAATGTCGATGGTGGATTGGCTTCTTGCCATTCCGACCATTGTTTATCCACGAACTCAACTGGTGTTGCCATTATTTCAGTCTCAATTTATTGATCATTTTCTTACGACGCTCAAGACCAAACTTGAGGGCTAGAGGCTTAGCCCTGCTAGTATACACGACTCCGTTCATATGGTCAAGCTCATGTTGAAAACATCTTGCGGAAATTCCGGTATATTTTGTAGTCCTTTTGACACCATTAAAATCTTGGTACTCGACAACAATTTCTTCAGGTCTGGTAATCCTTAGAGCCAGTAGCGGATAAGATAGACAACCTTCAACAATATGGGCTTCCGATTCTGAAGCACTTACAATTTTAGGATTAAAGAAAGCCACATAATTATCACCAGAACCCATCACAAACACTCGATGATTGAATCCACACTGATTGGCTGACAGACCAATACCCTTATGCTCTTTACAAGTCTCCACCAGTGAAGAAGCAAATTCGATAGGATTTACAGGTGGATTAAAAAAATCAAATTCGCGCAAAGATTCTTTCAATAAAGGATGATCTTCACCATAAATTTGAAAAATTTTATGCTTCTGTATAACAGGTTCTTGTTTTTTCAAACTTCTAGAAACCTGATCAACAGTATCGAACGTAATCATTTCATTCATTTTGCTTCACCATCAATGAATAATTGGTTCGTCAAACAATTTATCAAGAACTTCTTGTTTGGTCCATTCTGATCTAGAGCAGCACAACAAAGCATTCACATCAAAAAGTTGCCTCAAAACAAAATTAAATTTAATTTTCATTTTTTGACCAATATCATCAAGTATTGAAACCAAAAATTTTACATAAAATTCATAATAATCTTTTCGACACAGGTATGCCTTATTTTGACCAATTGCAAAAATTCTCCATTCCGCATCAGTCGAAAGGAATTCCATACAACCAGAATTTACACCTGGATATTCTGAATCATTAAAGTCATCTAATACAATAACACCGTCGTGGGCCATTTTCTTGCTGAAAAGTCGCATATCTTTGCATACGGCAACATGTTCATGACAGCCATCGATGTGGAGAAGTCTTAATGGAGAATCGAATTCAACATCTTCAAATTTTAATTTTGTGGTATCTTGAATTCGCCATTCAATGTTTTCAAATGTGCCATATTTTTTAATATTATCCTCAGCAAAGATTCGCGCATCTTCTGAAAAAATTTCATATAGATATAATTTGTCTGTGTCTTTTTTATAGTTCGAAAGTGCTAATGCACTTTTTCCATACGCTACGCCAATTTCACAAACATCACCTACAATGTCTTGTTGTACAGTTTTCAACAATTCGTGAATAATGATGTTATCATAAAAATAGAACCAACCCACAACTGAACTATCCACAGTTTCTTGGAAATGAATCAAATTTTGATGTAAATTTTTAGTGCTATTTTTAGCGTTACTCCGATAATTTAATATATTGCTGTTTGTATTGTACACGAAAGTTTCGCTCATAGTAATTCCCTTATGTTGCTATTTGACTAAAATTATTTTTCTTAACAAATTTAATAACTGACCGAAACTTATCAAAAAGTTGGTCACCCTTATGTGAGATAACAAAAATGTTAGTCTCAGTACCCATATCATAAATCAACTTTAAAAACTCATCAGTACCAACAGTATCTAGACTAGAATCAAAAACTTCATCCAGTATTAACAAATTAGTATTGGTAGAATTTTTCATTTTCGCAATTTGGCGCCAAGTAAATAGCAAGGCCAAATCGATACGCATCTTTTCACCTTCTGAAAAATTTGCATAACTAAAATCATCTCTATGTCTGGACTTGATAGTCTCTTCGAAATTTTCATTGATATTGAAGTTGACAAAGAAATCCATTGACTTCAAATACTTATTAATCAATTTATTCATGATCGGCAGATATTGTTTAATGATCTTGGTTTTGATGCCAGTATCTTTAAGCAACATTGACGCATGTTCATAATAATGTTTTTCTACGGAGAGTTTTTCTTGCTCTTCCACGTAAATTTTCAATTCTTCTCTAAGAGACTTTAGTTTTGCATTTTCATCTTCTAAGTTATTCTTATGACTTGTAAGTTCTTGAATTTCTTTATTCAGCTTTGTAATATACTTATTAATCGCACTTATTGTAGAATTATGTTTAACAATCTCGTTGTTGTGCAATGTAATATTATTCACAATACTTTGTATACTAGTAAGTCTCTCATTAATTTTATCGATCTCATTATTAATATCACCAATGCCTTTTTCGATCTCAGACTTTTTTAACTTACGGTCTTCAATTTGAGTTTTCTTGAAATCATCTCCAATCGATTGTCTGCAGGTTGGACAATCATCATTTTCTGTAAAAAAGTTAATATCTTTATCAACTTTCTTTACATTGGATTCTAACTTTGCTTCAAGTTGAACAAATTTTTTTGATTTGTTTTCGAGAGAAGATTTATCTGAAATTGTTTTCTGTAAATGGTCGATATGTTTCTGAACCAGAACAATATCTTTTTCCAAATGCTCAACTTGAGATTCATTATTGATAATCTCTTCACGTTTTTTCTCAATTTCAGTATCATTTTGTTTTTTATGTTCTTCGATATTCTGCTTCTGCAAAGTAATCTTCTCGGAAGTTAACTCCATAGAATATTTGTTTTTGCTGCTAAGGTCTTTGATCGAAGCCATTTTTTCTTTAACTAGAACATTCATAGACGAAAATATCTGAATGTCTAGGAGGTCTTCAATAATAGCCCTTCGGTCTGCAGGAGACAACTGCATGAAAGGAACAAATGAGGCCGAGCCGAGTATTACAACTTGAGTAAAAGACTTGTAATTTAATTTGAGTATTACTTTCTCCAAATGCTCTTGGTAGTCCTTCGATTTTGCATCTTGATTAACAAGCACACCATTACAGTAAATCTCAAAAATATTGGGCTTTATACCTCGAATAATTTTATAGGCCTTACGTCCAATAGAAAATTCAACCTCAACAACACAATCATTTTGATTGATTGAGTTCAACAATTGGGGTTTATTGATTTTGCGGAAAGGTTTACCAAAAAGACCAAAACACAGAGCATCGAGTATAGTCGATTTGCCCGCACCATTACTACCAATAATGAGTGTGTTTTGAGATTTGGTCAAAGAGAGTTCGGTAAAAGAATTTCCCGTACTTAGAAAGTTCTTCCATCTAACTAATTCAAATTTTATCATGTAGACTCTTGATTTAATGCCTCAACATATATTTCTCGTAAGACACTTTTAAGTTTTGTATTGTCGATGCCGTTATTCGTAAATGTATCAACATATTTGTTAATAATCGTGATTGTGTCTTCCGCTTGATCGAGTATATCATCTTCCATTGCATCTGTCAAGTCTGTGAAATCTTCTACAATAGACACATCTATTGGATTGACCAGATATAAATTCGACATGAATTTGTCAAACAAATAAGGATTAGTTTTATTAACTACAACCACTTTAACATATGTATTATTATATAAAGTTAAATCTTTATTATTGATTTCAGTAATAGATTCCTGTTTGTCATCATAAGTAATCCTATGAAACATTATATTAGGATTTGGAATAAATTCCAAAGACCTATCGGACAGATCAAAAATATGAAAACCGCGACGATCATTATAGTCGTTCCAGGTAATCTCATATGGGTTTCCAACATAATGTATATTATCTGAACTTGACCTGTGGTGGAAATGACCACTAAAAACCATATCAAACTTTTTGAAAATTTCACGGTCCAATCCATCTTCGGAAACTAAACCTTGATGCATGGAAAATCCTGAAATATCAAAATGTCCCATGCATAACGTAGCAGAAGTATGTTTAATCTCATCCATAGATCGTCCATAATTATCAGCACAAATCCACGGCACCATACAAACATCATGAGACACTTCAGCAAAATTCAGATGAATTGTTTGTGGTGAATCTATAGCTGTAATATTATCATACTCCTGTAGTAATAAATCCACAGAATTTATTTCATTGGTATTCTTGAAATATGTATCGTGATTGCCTGCGAGCATGATAACTTCAATATCGCGTTCACGCAACTTGTCAAAAAACATAGACTTGGTGCGTTTCAATGTATAGAAGTTCACATACTTCCTGCGATCAAAAGTATCACCAAGTATCAGAAGTTTTCTAATGTTGTTTTTTTCCAACGTAGGAAAAAAAGTTTCTGAATAAAATTTATCATAGAAATCTAAAAAATGAATAGAATCATTCCTGCAACCGAAATGCTGGTCGGTAATAATTGCAACTTTCAAACGGAAAACTCCTTAAATTCACAATAGCCACACCATATCACAGTTCAATAAACTTTTCAATACCCTTTGGCTTCTTTACCTCTTTTTTCAGGTCTTTTTTCCGTTTCTGACCCTCTTCATAGTTACCAATGAACTCTGAAATATTATCATACATTTCAAATTGTTGTGTAACTGAAGAATCCATTTCTGACATTTCAGAATCATCAATTGTACCAAAATATTCAGCAGATTTATATTTTACATATAACTGTTTCTTTTCTTTTTGAATACGTCTAAGAAAAGCGTAGTATATAATTTGTGTGAAATAAGCAAAAGGGTTTTTTGATTTAGTTGGATCAAAATTATTAAAATACATTAAGCAGTTTTCGATACCATCAGAAATCATTTCATCTCTGTAAGTATAATTGATGAAATTGGGCTTATGTGAAAGTCCGTCTGCTATCTTCATAAAGCACTCACCAATGTAGTTAGGAATGGCTGGAGCAGGTTTGTTTTCGGTTTCTGCTGCGGAGCATCGTTCCTTGTAATCTATTAGTGCTTGTAGGAAGTCTGCGTTGTTAATATAGTGTTTAGATGCCATTTTTATTCCATTTCAAATTCATTTGTACCACACAAAGTTGTTGACAAAGGGCTTGACAAGAGTGTACAGTCCGCGGTGTCGGTTGTTGATGTTAATTGATTAATGTATTACATGAACTCCAGATTCTAGGTCTTCCACAGCAAGTAAGGTTTCTGTCACTTGATCATCAGTCATACTTTCCACAGAGTTTTCTACATCTTTCAGTCTTTTGAGTT
>Ga0114968_10003154_pt1 | contig 12439 bp, 11 predicted proteins | sample M_130807_EF_Meta_FD_87020 | JGI IMG/M metagenome (GOLD analysis project Ga0114968, IMG submission 87020) | Freshwater microbial communities from Lake Montjoie, Canada to study carbon cycling - M_130807_EF_MetaG | ecosystem: Environmental > Aquatic > Freshwater > Lake | place: Lake Montjoie... | reverse complement strand
GTTTTAAACGACACCTCCTCCTTTTTTAAATCAACACCTAATCGCGTCAAAACGGAGCACTCTCCAATAAAGCAGTTTGGTGCGCCAAACAGGCAGTACATAGGCGATGTTTAGGTGCTTATTCCGCCCCCTGTAAATGCGGGACTATGCTGCCATTGAATTATGAGTAATACTCTTGCCATTCTTCTTATATTTGGCATTTATATGGCTATTGATACAAAACTCTCATTTTGCGAGGCTTACAACAATTGTGGTGGCGTATTTGGTGAATATGAGGCGTTTTTACAGAACTGCGAACATATCGCCAGGCTAGCTAGTACTGATACCGTTACTGGTAATGCCGTTTCAAATGCAAGAGGGGCTTGGTATGCGTGGCTTCTAGCAATTGATTCTATTAGATTTAATCAAGCAAACCTTCTTTCACACTACTTAGTTAAGTTACCCAATCACGCACAATTCGATTGCAATAGGCTTTATATAGATGAGCTTTGGAATTTGATTGATGACTTTAGAAATAAATTAGCCGCTGTAGGTAATGTAAATTTAGTTACCTCCAACCCAGATTATGTAATTATCAATCGAGAAGTAGCTGTTACGCTTCCAACATTCGGAAACACAATAGCTCAAAATGCATTAGAAAATATTGATGGTATTTACAGTCAATTTGTAGCTAGATGCAATTTGAATGACATAGTTGGATATATGGGGGCAAAAGTTTCTGTGCGCCCCGACAGACGAATACAACTTCTACACGAGGGTAGTCTTACCAAAGCCATCTACGCTCATTTACAAACAAGAATGTGGCTTATTGATGCAATTGGCATCAAATACTATGCTGTTTCCATTAACTTTACTGAAGCTGATAAGCGTGGATTACGCTCTGTAGCTACGCACTCAATTGCCTCATCAGCACTTAAGCCACAGCCTGCCGTAGATGACGTAGTCGCCGTTTCAAATACCCTAACAGCCAACTCATTTTTTACAATAAGCCTAACTCCATAGCAGTCTTCTTAATTGACTTAGCCAGTCCACTTGCCGCAAGGTATGGGACTCCATTCCCAATAGCCTTAAACATATTTGTTAATGTCATATCTTCCGGGAGTTGATATTCTTTAGGGAGGGATTGAATTGCCAATGCTTCAGCGGCGCTAATTCGACGAGCTTCAGTAGGATGAATATGAACCTCATTATTTCCATATGCGGCTGTTGGAGAGTACCTATGTCTATGTAGACGTTTGTAGCTTTTTCTCGACACATCACCCTCTAAAATTACTTTGAATTTCGCCAATCCAGCACGGGGAATAAAGGCGTGCTTTTGATTTGGGTGCGTATGTACTTTGTTTTTATTAAACCAATGCTCTACAGTTAATTCACTATATGCCTTGTTTGAACTTGATAATGGATACTTTATTTCAAATGCAGAGCGATTTTTATATTTCACCTGCGATTCCCATTGAAATAACTTATCAAAATTTTCTACCTGCTCCTTATTCGCAAAGACACTTTTGCGAAAGCCTATTAAGATAATTCTGTCCCTATCTTGTGGCGCACCGAACTGAATTGAGTTTATTAATCTTTCAGTAAGAACATACCCTTTAGCACTTAAGTCTTGCTTAAGCTCCTCATAGAACGCTCGGTGCTTTTTTGTTCTCCAAAGCCCCTTAACATTCTCAAACAAAAACATATCGGGTAAATGCTGGCAAATAAGATTGACATATGATTTTGAGAGTCTACCGTTATCCCCCTCCTGTCCTTTATTTTTTCCTCCTACAGAAAAGTCTGGACAAGGTGGACCGCCAATGAAACAAATCAAATTATCTGTTCTTTCCGACTTAATCCAACCTTTAAGTTTTTTTATGTTGGCGACAGAAAATAAGTCATCAATACTGCAAACATCAACTCCAAATTTAGGGAGCGGTAACTTCATTTTTTCTCTTGCGTAAATATATCCTTTCGCAAAAGGTTCAAATATTTCATTTGCATAAGCAACTTCAAATCCATTTTTTTCAAAACCTAAATCTAAAAATCCGATGCCGGAAAAGAAAGAAAAAACTGATATATTTTTTGTCATAAGCACTTTTAATGTCGTTCGCTAATTATAAGTAAAAGTGTCGTTTTAAACGACACCCCTAAGCCAACTTCTCTGCGTTCATCATTGGGGTTATCTTGCTGTAATGCCGCTCAATCATTAAAACGCTGGTACCCATCTGTTTCGCTAGCGTATGAATATCTACGCCACTAGCCAATGCCTGCGTTGCATAGGTGTGCCTCAAGCTATACAGCGTTCTGTTTTGCCCAGCACCATTTTTGAGCAACCTACTCTTTTTCATTAAGTGCCGAAAGATGTTTTCCAGCAAATGGGGCATTTCTCCGCTGGGCAGGGTAAATATCCTTTTATCGAGCTTTATCCCCACAATTTGCTCCAAATTGGCATATGGAAGCTTCTGCCATCGCATTAACCCCTCCAAAACCTCTAAAACGGCGTTTTTAGCGATTAAATACCTCTGTCCTGTCTTGCCACTCACCCATACCCGTAAATATCGCTTATCGCCGATATAGTGCCATTGCAGGTGTTTCCACCTTAGCGGCAAAGATTCCGTGCTGTGCCGTACCCCCGTATTCACCAAAAACTGAATGTATGCGGCACAAAGCACCCTAACCTCACCCGAATGTCGGTGATGAACATCTTGTTGCCAAATTGGAAAGTACGCATACATCTGCTCCAGTTCTTCTTGCGTAAATGCTGGACGTGGCTGACTACGCTCACCAGAAATATTTAAAGATGGAATGATTTTGTTTTGTGGGATATGTCCTTGCTCTTTAGCTAGTGCTATCACTCTGTTGTATGCAAGTGCGTGATGCTTCTTTGTAATTAGTTTTGCATTCTTTCCCATCTGTGCAATTCGCCAATCTTCAAAGTCAGCAACCAACTCTTGCGTGATGTCGCCAACTTTATATTTTCCAAAAAATGGAATGAGATATTTTTGCCAGATAAAAAAATAGTCTTTGAAATTACGCTCGCCTCTTTTGCCATTGGCAATGCGTCGCATATTTGCCATCTCTTCTGTTGCTAGTTGTTGAAATGTTTTTTCAGTGAGCGCCAAACCAGCATTAATTTTTATTCGCACAGTTTCATAAAGAACAATGGCATTACGTCTTGCTTCGGCTAACTCATCTGTACCAGTGCTAGCCGAGTGCCACTTGCTATTTGACAGCTTAAATCGACATTGCCACTGTGCCGACTGAGGACGCTTATAGACAATCACCTTGCCGCCCATAAGCCTTATAGGCTGTTGGGTAGCGGGGAAAGCGTTAGAAAAGAGTTGATTGAGATTTGACATACACACTTAGTGTGTAGTCGTCTTGCATTTTCTGCGACGATTAAATTTTTGTCGTCGTCAAAATCTCACACGATGTTCTGCGAACAAAATTTGTTGCGTGTGTCTGCCGATTGATGCCTGAGTTGAAGGTGTGTAGTGAACGGCAGAATTTGAGTATGCTTAAAACAATGTTTTAGAACTGTTTAACTACTCAATTTCATAGTTATGATTCCGTCGCTCTAACCAGCTGAGCTAATTCGCCGAACTCGCTATTGTAAATGATCGGGATTGTTCTGTCTAAGGTTGCCTAGCCAAGCTAAGTGGACGCCCTTATTTGATTACAAAGACGCTTTGAGCCTCATCTCGGCCATAGAGCACGTTAAATTCAATCTTTTTAGCCAAAAAGAGCTTTTTTAGGACCTCGTCTTTGTTGTCAAAAATAATTGCTGTCTGCTCTGGAAAGCGGGAAAAAGGGTCGCTAGTGACATCCACCACAAATCCATCAATCTTGATTTGTTTAATTGAGCGTTTATAGAATTTATCGGGGCGTATAAAAATTAAGCGCTTCACGTACTTGTCCAAAACCAGTTTTTGGCCCTGCTCATTCGTCTTATAGTAGTAGACCAGCTCTTCTTTGCCGTTGGTAGTCATGTCACGCTCTTCATCCCACTTGGCATAAACACTCTGACTTACCATCGCACAAAACAATACCGAAGCCAATTGAGCAAAGGTAAATATGGCTTTCGTTTGCAATAAATTTCTCATGTGGTCATCTTAGTGCATGCAACACATTAAAAATCAGAAGGCGTAATATTCTTCAATGATGAGTCTTCGATCACTTTTTCTTAGTGCAATGATTTTGGGTGCCTGCATACCCACTAGCGCATCTGCAGCCCAAATTTTCATCACCAACTACCCATCCGAAGCCAATGCAAAAGTTTTTGTAACCAAATATCCATCAGAAGCAAACTGTATTGTGTATGACACTCAGTATTCCAGCGATAACGAGCCTGGCGTCTGGTTCTATACAAAATACAAAAGCGATGCACGTGCAGTGATTTATTACACCCAATACAAATCTGAAGCTGACCTCATTGTGTATTTCACTAAGTACAAAAGCGATGCGCGCTGTCGCTATTAAAAAGTAAGCCCTTCATTCATGAGAATTCTCTCCATTTCAGCCGGTAAAGTAGCCCCGCTATTCGGCAATCACCATCCCGATTACAAATCCGTTGCCTCTGCCATTCGCAAAAAAGTAGCGAGCGATTTAGCAACACCTGTCCCAGTAGAAATCACTGCACTCGGTGTTAAGGGTGATGAGCAAGCAGATTTATCCGTTCATGGCGGCATTGAAAAAGCAATTTATGTTTATCCCTCAGAGCACTACGCATTTTGGAATGAGCTACTTACCCGCGAAACTAAAAAACCCGTTAATCTACAACACGGTGCGATTGGGGAAAACTTCACCATCGAAGGCTTATTAGAAACAGAGGTTTTTGTTGGTGATCGACTACAGATCGGCGATCTAGAATTCATAGTCGTAAAGCTTCGCGAACCATGCTTCAAATTTAATGCTGCCGTTGGCTACAAAGGTGCAAGCAAAGCAATGCTGCAATCCGGCTTTAGTGGCTGGTATCTGCGCGTTCTCAAAACTGGGGTACTTAGCGCTGGCGCACCTATAGCACTTACTCCGGGCTCACGAGATATTTCTATAGCCCAACAAAACCTCAGGCTACTCAATAACCGCAATCAAAGAGATTTGTGGGAATAAAAAAACCCGACCATTTCTGATCGGGTTTTTATTTGATACAGACTAAATTACTTAGTCTTTTGCATAAATATCTACGTCTTTGGTTTCTTTAACAAACAGTGTACCGATTACCAATGTCATCGCAGCGATGATGATTGGGTACCAGAGACCGTAGTAAATGTTACCGTTTTGCGCTACCAAGGCGAAGGAGATCGTTGGCAACAAGCCACCGAACCAACCGTTACCAATGTGGTATGGCAAGGACATAGAGGTGTAACGAATGCGGGTTGGGAACATCTCAACCAACATCGCAGCGATTGGGCCATAAACCATGGTTACCAAGATCACCAAGAACACCAACAATGCTAAAACAGCTACGTAGTTAATTTGTGAGGAGTCAGCTTTAGCTGGATAGCCAGCAGCATTCAGAGCATCACGAATTTGCTTCTTGAACTCAGCATCTTTTGCCTTCAAATCTGCTGGAGCCATGCCTTTTGCTGAGTAACCAGTGATTTCTGTATCACCAATCTTCACAACGGCTGTGCCACCTGCAGGACCAGGGATAGTGCTGTAACTCGCAGAGTTAGACGCCATCACTTGTTTTGCAATATCGCAAGAGCTTGTGAACTTTGCTGTACCAGTTGGGTTGAACTGGAAGGTACATTCGTTGATATCAGCAGTAATTGTGGCTGGTGCTGTTGCCATCGCTTTTTCTAACGCTGGGTTAGCAAAGTGTGTCAAAGCATTGAACACGGATACTGGTGTGTTTGGAATGTAAGTGATGATAGCCAAGAGCAAACCCGTCATGATGATCACTTTACGGCCAATCTTGTCAGACCATGCTCCGAATACTACGAAGAATGGTGTGCCAATCACCAATGAAGCAGCAATCAACAAGTTTGCAGTCTTAGCATCTACCTTCAACACTTGCGTGAGATAGAACAAAGCATAGAACTGACCTGTATACCAAACCACCGCTTGACCTGCAACCAGACCAAACAATGCCAAGATAACAATCTTCAAGTTCTTCCATTGACCAAATGACTCTGTCAAAGGTGCTTTAGAAAGCTTGTTTTCTTCTTTCATCTTCTTGAAAGCTGGAGACTCATTCATGGACAAACGAATCCATACAGAGATCGCCAACAATGCAATAGAAGCGATGAAAGGAACACGCCAACCCCAAACATCAAAGTCTGGACCAGTGAATTCACGTGTGAACAAAATCACGAGCAAGGAGAGGAACAGACCAAGAGTCGCTGTTGTCTGAATCCAAGCTGTGTAAGCACCACGCTTACCTTGAGGAGCATGTTCTGCAACATAAGTAGCAGCACCACCGTACTCACCGCCCAAAGCCAAACCTTGAAGCATACGCAATGCGATCAAGATCACTGGAGCAGCAACACCGATAGTTGCATAGTTAGGCAGAATACCCACGATAAAGGTCGCGCCACCCATCAAAAGGATCGTGACCAAGAAGGTATATTTACGACCGATCAAATCGCCTAAGCGACCGAACACCAACGCGCCAAATGGGCGTACGATGAAACCAGCAGCAAACGCTAACAAAGCGAAAATGAAGGCAGAGCCAGCATCTAAGCCTGAGAAGAACTGCTTGGCGATAACGGCAGCCAAAGAACCGTAAAGATAAAAGTCGTACCACTCAAAAACCGTACCTAAAGAGGAAGCAAAAATAACTTTGCGTTCTTCAGGGGTCATTGGGGCTGCTTTAGTTGATGTTGACATCAGTAGCTCCTAACTATTTTTATTAAATAAAAAACAACGGATCGATTATGCTTTGAAAAAATTCAAAGAAATCCACTACTTAGGGTAATTCCTCATCAAATAGAGTCGGGGTTTTCCCGAGAAATGTGGATTTAATGCAACGCACACAATCCAAGAGGCTATCTAGGCCTAGCACCATTTTGTGGCAATGCGCCCAAATCGAGTGCAAATTGGTTAAACAAAGTGCAAACCAGCCATAACACCCTTACTGCACTTCGCTTTAATTGCCCTTAGATGTGAGCAAAAGGCATTAACAAAATGTCGAAGATAAATAAATTACTCAAGGAGCAAGACAAATGAAAAGACGTGACTTTTTAGGTAAGGCTGCAGTCGGAGCGGCCGCAGGCGTGTTGGCTGCACCAGCAATCGCACAATCTATGCCCGAGGTGAAATGGCGCTGCGCTTCTAGTTTCCCTAAAAGCTTAGACACTATTTACGGTGGTGGCGAATTTATTGCTAAACGAGTGGCAGCACTAACTGATGGCAAATTCCAGATCCGCATTTTTGGTGCCGGTGAAATTGTTCCAGCCTTTGGAACTGTTGATGCAGTGCAACAAGGCACTGTGGAATGTACACATACAGCGGGTTATTACTTTGTTGGCAAAAATAAGACTTTTGCATTTGACACTACCGTGCCTTTTGGCATGAACCAACGCCAACAAAACGCCTGGATGTATTGGGGCGGTGGCTTAAAACTCCAACGCGAATTCTTGCGCGACTACAACATTATTTCCTTTCCAGCCGGTAACACCGGAACACAGATGGGTGGCTGGTTTAAAAAACCCGTTAAAACAGTTGCAGACCTCAAAGGTCTCAAAATGCGTATTGCTGGTCTCGGCGGTGAAGTGATGTCCCGCTTAGGCGCAATCCCACAACAAATCGCTGGTGGTGATATTTACCCAGCCCTTGAAAAAGGGGTAATCGATGCTGCTGAGTGGGTTGGTCCATACGATGATGAAAAGCTGGGCTTTTACAAAATTGCTCCTTACTACTACTACCCAGGATGGTGGGAAGCTTGTTCGATGTACTCCATGTACGTCAATATTAAGGAGTGGGAAAAACTACCTAAACAATATCAAGAAGCCCTAGCCTCAGCATGCGCTGAATGCAATATCGACATGATGGCTGAGTACGATTACAAAAATCCAATTGCCTTGCAAAGCTTGATTAAGAATGGCGTCAAATTGCAGTCTTATTCCACAGAAATTATGAAAGCAGCATCTACTGCCGCCTTTGAAATGTATGAAGAAGAAGCTGCCAAGAATCCATCGTTCAAAAAGATTTACGAACCTTGGAAAAAATTCCGTAACGATCAAATGTTATGGAACAAAGTTGCCGAACAGACTCTCATGAGCTTCATGTTAACTAATCCTCCTAAATAAACCGTAAGCGAGTAATTGAAATGCCAAAACAATTTTTAGTTTTTGCAAATTTCGTTGATCGCCTAAATGACCGTTTTGGAGTATTAGCAAGTTGGATGGTTCTTATTGCCGTACTGGTCAGCACAGCAAATGCGCTGATTCGGTATGGCTTTAACGTCAGCTCAAACGGTTGGTTAGAGGCGCAATGGTATTTGTTTGCCGGTATGGTGATGTTTGGTGCCGCCACCACATTTCGCCTGAATGAGCACGTGCGGGTTGATGTGCTCTATGCCTTATACCCCAATAGAGTTCGGCTTTGGCTGGACTTTTGGGGTGGCATCGTCTTCTTTTTGCCAATGACCGTCATTATTGGCTACTACTCTTGGGAATTTTTTATCACTTCAGTCATTCAGAGTGAAACCTCGAGCAATCCAGGCGGTCTCATTCGTTGGCCAGTACGTGGCGTAATTACATTGGGCTTTTTCTTATTAACACTCCAAGGTATTTCAGAAATTATCAAGCGCTACGCTGCTTTGACTGGAATGATTCAAATGGATCCTAAATACGAAAGACCACTCCAATGATTAGCCAGGATTTAATGGCTCCCATCATGTTTGGGGGTCTGATTGTATTTTTATTAATTGGCTATCCAGCCGCTTTCTCTCTAGGCGCTGTTGGCTTATTCTTCTCCTTCATCGGCATAGAGATGGGCATGTTTCAGCCTACCTTCTTGCAAGCGTTACCCGATCGCGTATTCGGCATCTTGTCGAATGACTTACTACTCTCCATCCCATTCTTCACATTCATGGGTGCTATTTTGGAGAAGTGCGGATTGGCAGAGGACATGCTTGAAGGCTTAGGTCAATTATTTGGCCCTATTCGTGGCGGCTTAGCCTATGCTGTGATTATTGTCGGCGCGATCCTTGGCGCAATTACTGGAACTGTGGCGGCTTCCGTCATTGCCATGGGATTAATTTCTCTACCAGTGATGCTGCGCTATGGCTATAACCCGCGTGTTGCCACTGGTGTGATTGCGGCATCTGGCACGATTACCCAACTTATTCCGCCATCACTCGTATTAATCGTATTGGCTGACCAGTTAGGAAAATCTGTTGGTGACATGTATGCCGGTGCCATTGGACCATCCATCATTCAGATAGCGCTGTTTTGCTTATTCATTTTCTTCTTGTCGATTTTTAGACCTCAAGATGTACCAGCACTTCCACCAGAAGCGCGTCCAAAAATTGATTGGAAGTTATTTAAGAAAATTCTCTGGGGAATTATTCCTTCTATTGCACTGATCTTCTTGGTGCTGGGAACAATCTTGATGGGCCTAGCTACCCCAACTGAAGGTGGTGCTATGGGCTCGGTTGGAGCGTTAATTCTCGCGGCAATGAACAAGCGACTACAAAAACCTTTGGTCTGGGAAGCAATGACCTCTACCATGCGTATCAACGCCATGGTGATTTTCATTCTGATTGGATCAACAGTCTTTGGTTTAGCCTTCCGCGGTGTCGATGGTGACCTATGGATCGAGCATTTGTTATCGGGATTGCCCGGCGGTCAAGTAGGTTTCCTCATTGCAGTGAACTTGTTTGTATTCTTCCTAGCCTTCTTCCTAGATTATTTTGAAATCGCTTTCATCATCATTCCATTGTTAGCTCCAGTTGCAGAAAAACTCGGCATTGACCTGATTTGGTTTGGCGTGCTTCTTGGCGCTAATATGCAAACCTCATTCATGCATCCGCCATTTGGGTTTGCCTTGTTTTATTTGAGAGGAGTTGCAGATAAAACCGTCAAAAGCTCAGATATTTACTATGGAGCCTTACCATGGGTTGGTCTACAACTGATTCTGGTGGCGATCATTATCTTTATCCCAGAAACTGTGACCTACTTTGTTGATAAACCCACTGCTGCATTTGATGCCAGCGGACCATCTGTTGATCCACTAGCTGGTGTTGAGCAAAATGAGATCACCGTGGACTCCAGTGCTGATATCGAGAGACAATTGCGAGAAAATAAATAATACAAAAATAGAGGGGTTTCGTAATGCAAGCAAAGTGGGGTATTCGGGGAATGGCGGTAGCACCGCACTCCCTCGCTTCTGAATCAGCTTTAGCAGTTTTGCGCGAAGGTGGCAATGCATTAGAGGCAATGGTGGCTGCAGCAGCAACCATTGCTGTTGTCTACCCTCACATGAACTCTATTGGTGGTGACTCTTTCTGGGTGGTGCATTCACCCGGTAAGGCAATGGGTGGTATTGATGCCTGTGGCGCTGCCGCTGGATTAGCTACCAAGCAATGGTATGCCGAGCGTGGCATTACCAAAGCCATTCCGTTTCGTGGTGCAGTTGCCGCTAATACTGTTGCAGGCACTATCTCCGGTTGGGGTGCTGCTCAGAAACTTTCTAAACAAGGTTTGGGTGGCAAGATTCCTTTATCTCGTTTATTGGCCGATGCAATTCATTACGCTGAAACTGGTGTGCCGGTTACTTACAGCCAATCCAGCTTGACCGACAAGAAGCGTGCAGAACTTAGCCCTATTCCCGGCTTTGCAAAAACTTTCTTGGTAAACGGAAAAGCCCCGGCTGTTGGCAGCCTCTTTAAACAAGAACGCCTTGCCAAAACTTTGCGACAAATCGCAGACAAAGGAACGGATGACTATTACCGTGGAGATCTTGCGCAGTTACTAGCAAAAGAATTGACAGATATCGGCAGCCCCCTGCGCTTGGATGATCTGCATCGTCACCATGCAAAACTCATTGATCCTTTAGAACTTAAACATAGCCTTGGCAATGTTTACAACATGATCCCCCCGACACAAGGTGTTGTTTCCTTAATGATCATAGGCATCTTGGATCAATTGAACTTAAAGCGCTTTAAAGTGGACAGTGCAGAATACGTACATCATTGTGTTGAAGCCACTAAGCAAGCATTTAAGATTCGCGATCAGTTTGTAACCGATCCTGCATACATGACAAAAAATGCACAATCCTTTTTGTCTCCTGCATTCCTGAAAAAACTTGCTAAAAATATTGACCCCAACAAAGCTTTGCCTTGGGGTCAAGGTAAAGGTCCAGCAGATACAATTTGGATGGGTGTAATTGATGGTGATGGGAACTGCGTGTCATTTATCCAAAGTATTTATCACGAGTTCGGAGCAGGCATTGTTCTCCCCAAATCAGGCGTGAATTGGCAGAACCGTGGGTGCAGTTTTTCTCTAGATCCCAAAACCCTTAATCACCTTGAGCCCTATCGCAAACCATTTCACACGCTTAATCCGGCAATGGCTTTGTTTAAAGATGGTCGCTCAATGGTGTATGGAACGATGGGTGGTGATGGACAGCCTCAGACTCAATGTGCGGTATTTACTCGAACAGCAACTTATGGCTTGGATCCACAAGATGCGATTAGTCGACCACGCTGGCTCTTAGGCAGAACTTGGGGACAAACTAGCGATAGCCTGAAGCTAGAATCACGCTTTAGTCCTTGGGTTGCAAAGGAACTCCATGCGCTTGGTCATGAAATAGAAATGCTCGAGGCCTTTGATGAAACCGTTGGCCATGCTGGCTGCATCATCCGTGAACCCTCAGGCACTCTGCGAGGTGGCTGGGATCCCCGCAGCGACGGCGCGGTTAGCGCGTTTTAGTAATAAACATATTTGGTACGCGCAGATCCCAATGAATGGCGGCTGCGCGTAATCCAAAAATTCCGAGCATACAAAGCACGGAGCCCTCAACTACATACTGAGGCAAAAAATTCAATACCAGAACATAAGCACAACATCCTAAAGTGACTGGAATAGCATAAAGCTCATGCGACATGATGAGTGTTTTTCTGCCAGCCAAAACATCTCGTATTAAGCCACCGCCAATCGCTGTGATTACACCCAAAATAACTGGTGCAACTGGTAAGCCATAACCCATGCCCCACGCCTTATCAGCACCTTGAATAGCGAACAGAGCGGCACCAAAGCCGTCGATATATAACATCCAGCGATATATTTGCGGTTGAGTAAAAAAAGACTCTGCTACAAAAGCAAGTACGCTAGCACCTAATGCAAGCCAAACATAGATTTGATTCTCGGACCAGAAAACAGGGGCTTCCAAAATGATGTCTCGAATTGTTCCGCCACCAATAGCTGTAATCAAGCCGAGCACTAAAACACCAAAGAGATCCACACCGCGATCTGCAATAGCCAAGACCCCTGTCACAGCAAAGGCCATG
>Ga0114968_10003152_pt1 | contig 12442 bp, 13 predicted proteins | sample M_130807_EF_Meta_FD_87020 | JGI IMG/M metagenome (GOLD analysis project Ga0114968, IMG submission 87020) | Freshwater microbial communities from Lake Montjoie, Canada to study carbon cycling - M_130807_EF_MetaG | ecosystem: Environmental > Aquatic > Freshwater > Lake | place: Lake Montjoie... | reverse complement strand
GCAGAGGCCTTTTGAAAGGGAGGATGCAATGAGGCGGCAGTCCCCGCTGGGACGAAGGATTCCAGGGACGCGCACAGCGCATCCCTACCATCCAGAATGGCGCACGCCGCAGGACAAGTAGGGAACTGCTGTGCGGGTCCCAAGTTTCGGGTCTGTGGCACCGCAGGTGCCAAGAAAGAAGGTGTGCCGTGCTTTGGCCAGTGCTTTACCTTACAGATTCGGCGTCCATAACGGGCTGGTAAATGCACCTGCAAGACCGCATGCGCCGACCTCGCATTAGCCCCTGCTCCTCACGTCTCAAACACCGCCTCCAAGAACACGACAAACTTCAAAAAGGCACCCATGAACCAGCCGAAAATGCCGAACCAGAACATCGCGAAGTTTTCTTCCTTCTGGCAGAGGGGCCACGCCGCCATCTGCCAGCCTCCTCACTCCGCCTTTGATCGCTGAAACCAGCCCTTCATCTTGCTGAAGAGCCCCTTCTTCGGCGCAGGCTCTGCGGCAGGCTGCGGATGCTTGTTCGGCTTGGGATCATCCGCCGGCAGCGCGCGGGGCACTGCGGTCTCCGGCCTGCCAGCAAAACCTGCCGCCTCGTCATAGTTGTCGCTGTAGTCGCCAAAGCGCTCCTGTTCCAGCACGTGGGTGGCACTGTCGGGCATGATGACGGGCTGCACAAAGATCATCATCTCCCGCCGCTCCTTGATGGAGTTGGTGCTGCCCACCAGGTATTTGATCAGCGGGATGCGCACCAGAAACGGCAGACCGCTTTTGTTGTTCGTATCACGTTCGGTGATCAGGCCACCCAGCATCGCCGTGGCGCGGTCCGCCACGATGAGGTTGTTCGACAGGCCCTGCTCGGAGATGTTCGGCACCTGGTTGCCGCTGATCGTCGTGTAGCCGGAGATGTCGTTGTTCTGCTGCTTGAACTCCAGCATCACCTCGGTGTCGTTGAAAATATGCGGGGTGATGTCCACCTGCAGGCGCACGGGAATGTACTGCGTCGTGGAGGTGAAGCCGCCGCCCACCACGCCGCTGGTGAAGCTCTGCCCCGCGATGGCTACCTGCTGGCCGATGTAGATGCGCGCCGGCTGGTGGTTCAGGGTCGTCAGCGTGGGCTTCTGTAGCACCTTGAAGCGCTTCGACTTTTCCAGCGTCTGTAGGAAGACGCTCAGGTTCTTGTTGATCTGGCCGTAGGCCGTCAGGCCACCCAGCGCCGCCGGGCCGCCCGAGCCCAGAAAGCCGGCGATGTCCTTCAGGTTGTTTGGGTTTGCAAAGGCCGTGCCCTGTGTGTTCAGCACTCCGCCCACCAGCCCGTCACTGCCCACCTGCTTGAGCGATTGAATCCAGTCGAGCCCGAAGTTGAAGTTGTCCCCCAGCGTGAATTCACCAAGGATGGCGGAGAGTTGGATCTGCCGCGGCCGCACGTCGAGTTCATCTGCCAGCTCCTCCAGCGCCGTGATCTGCTCCGGCGGTCCGCTGGCAAAGAATTTCGAGCTCGCCGGGTCCGCGATCACCAGCGTGTTCGCAATCAGAATGCTGATGGGTTTCTTCGTGATCTGCAGATCCGCCGTGACACCGCTCATGTTGCTCATCCCGCTGGACCCGCTGGTGCCCAGGCCGCTCCCGGAGCCCAGGCCGTTGCTGCCTGAGCCGCCAAGCCCTGAACTCATCCCGTTCCCGCTGCCAAAGGAATTCGAATTGTTCGTGTTCTGCGTCGTGGACTGCCGCGATGCGTCCAGACTGCTGGTGCTGCTGCCGGCTTTAGCATCATTCCGCATCAGCGCCTTTTCCGCGATGCCCAGGAACGTCGTCAGGTCCAGGTAGTTGAGCTTACGCGAGAAGTAGCGCCGCGCCGTGGCCTCCGCATCCAGTTCAGTCACCAACGCCTCGATTTTTTTCATATCCAGCGGACGCGCCACCACGATGATGCTGTTTGTGCGTGCCACCGCCTGGATCACCGGCTGGCTGCCACCTGCGCCGCCTCCTCCCAGCGAGGATGAGCCGCCTGCCGGTGCCTGCCCGCCCTGAGCGCCCCCGGGCGGCGCACCACCAGGTGCCGCCGCACGACTGGGCGATGTCGAGCGACCGCCGCCGCCTTCGATGCCCAGCAGCGTGCCGAGTTGCTCCACCACCTCATCCGCCTCCGCACGCTGGATGCGGATGGTCTTCTGAATCGTCTCCGCTGGCGGCTGGTCCACCTGCTTGGCCAGCTCCAGGAACGCACGGATCGTCTGCGACGCCTCGGTGATCACCAGCGCCTGCGTGTTCGGCACGGCGAGGATCTTGCCATACGGGTGCAGGGGGATGATCGTCTGAAAGGCTGTGCTCGCATCCTCCGCGCTCAGGTGATTGAGCTGTAGCAGGTGCATCACCACCTGGTCCGTGTCAGGCAGATCCTCGCTGCGCAAAATGATCGGCACATTCTGCGCGGTGGGCATGCTACCCATTTCCGCCGCCACCAGCTTGTACAGCGAGCCGCCGCTGGGCACCAGCACGAAGCCATGCATGAGCAGTCCTTTTTCAATGATGCTGCGGTACTCCTCGTCGCTGAAATTTCCGGGCACATCGATGGTCACCACCGCATTCTCCAGCCCGCGGTCACGCAGCACCTTGCGGCCCGTCACGCGGTAGTACTCCGCCAGCACTTCAGACACCGGCGTGGCGGTGAAGCTGATCACATTGCCCTCCGTCGTGGCAGCTGCCGCGCCCGCAGGGGGCGTCGCAGGTTTCACTGGCAATGCCCCAGGGTTGATGGGTGTTCCCCCAGGCGGCAGCAGCGGGCCTGGAGCCTGCTGCGCACGGCCTGTCGTGGCGCAGGCCAGCACCAGCAGGAGCAATGTCTGGACGGAGAATTTCATAGAGTTAAAGGACGGCATGCGGAGTTTGGGAGGGCTGGCGCTGGATCAATTGGCAGGTGCATTGGCGGGCGGACTGTCTGCCGGATTGACCGGCGGCTCCGCACTGGCCACGGCAGGCCCGTACAGGCGGCTGAAGTGGACCGTGGCCACCACGTTGGCAGTGTCCGCGCTGTCAGGCACCACCTTCAGCCCTGACACCATGCAGAAAGATTCCGGCGCGAGCACCTGGTGCATCCAGCGAAAGACCCCTGGCAGCGCGCCCTTCACCGTCAGCGTCACGCCCACCTCGCGGTAAAACTCCGCGCTCACCAGCTCGTGCAGCAACTGCTTCTGCACCGTCAGCCCTTGCGTGGTGGCAGATTTCAGCAGGCCGTCCAGCAACTCCTTGCTCGCCTCGTTTTCACTCGTCATCGGCGGCTGGGAGCGCTGCAGCCAGTCCAGGCGCTCCTTCCACAGGTCCGCCTCCGCCAGGACCGCGTCCGCCTCCGTGCGCTTCAGCCCCAGCGCCTGCTCACGCCGCTCCAGGCCGCGCTGCACCTGCAGCAGCCGCTGGGACAGGATGGCCGCGCCGCACACTGCGGCCAGCACCACCAGCACCAGGATCAGCCGTTTTTCACTGGGCTTCATTCACAGCACCTCCGGCGTTGATGGTTCCGTCAAAGCGAAAGTCCGCGCGATTGTCCTCACGAATGGTCGGCACGGGCGTGTTCCACGCATGGTGCTGCAGCACCGTGTTCGCCTTCAGCCGGTCGGAAAAGCCCAGCGCGTGGTTCACCGTCGCCGCCTCACCGCTCACGATGATCTTGCCGTGGTCGATCTGAAACTCCTTCAGGCGGATGCCTTCATCCGGCAGCAGCGACACCACTTGATGAAACAGCTCCATCGGGTACACGTCCGGATTGATCGCCCCCTCCATCGCCTGCCAGTACGACTGCGCCTGCAGCACCTGGTCCATCTCAGGCTGGTAGGCCGCCAGCTCCGTCTCCGCGCGGCTCAGGCGCGCATCGCGCCACTGCAGCCGCACCCACCACGCGCCGAAAAAGCACACATAGATCATCGCCGCTACGGCCACCATCATCAGTTGGTGCTGCCGCGCCAGGCGCTGCTGCCGCCCCACCGCCACCTGCACCGGCAGCAGCCGGCTGGGCTGTGCGGGCGGGCGCGGTTCCGGGCGCGGCTCCTTCACCACCCCCGCCTCCACAAACAGGCACGCCAGTTGCGGCACAAAGTCCGTCTCGCACGCCGTCCACACATTGATCGTGGACGGCTCGTCCATGAAGTCATGCGCCTGCAGCGCCGCGCTCAGATCGCGCAGCTCAAAGGCGGCGTCCGCATCCAGTACCCGTGACGCCAGCACCGCCGCATGCAGCAGGCTGCCCTCCCGCGTAAAGGCCACAACACAGCGCCCCAGCTCACGCCACACCGAAAAGCCGTTGTTTGGCAGCGGCAGCATGCACACGCTTGGCTCAAACTGCTCCGGGTGCACGCTCCACCCGCTAAAATTCAGCGACTCCTCAGACAGCGCCAGCGTCGCCGCCAGCGCGCGGTTGTTCTTGTGCGCCACCGTCCAGTGTACCCACAGGGAGGACTCTCCAGTGTTCGTCACCCCCAGCGCCTCCCAGCGCAGCGCCGCCGCATCCGCCGGCACCTCCCCCTGGCTCAGGCACCAGAACGGCGCGCTGTCAAACGCCAGCACCTCCACGCCCATCAGCCCGCCAGAGACCGGCTCGCTCGGCTTCCACACCAGCTCCTTGTCATCAAACACCCACGTCTCCCGCACCTCTTCCCCAGGGAAGCAGAGCGACTGCCGTGCGGGCTTTCTAAACGTCATGCTCTTCATGGCTGTCCCGGTCCTTTCACTGCAAATTCACTCCACTCCGCAATGCGCGGCGTGCCGCCGTTCAACGTCAGCACCAGGCCGATGCCACAACGCGCATCCCCCGCCTGGCCAATGCTCTCTATGTGCCGCGTCGGCCCCTGCAGCGTCAGCAGCGGCAGCAGGCCCGTGCTCCCCGCTCCGGTAATGCCCAGCATCGACACCGCCGCCTCCAGACTCTGAAACGGCGCGTCATCCTTCGTAAACGGCAGACCGTCCGGCCCGTTGCGCGTCTGCACCAGCATCGTCGCATTCTCCAGCGTCGCCCCCGTCGCTCCCGCGATGATCTCCGCTGGCGCGGTGTTGATGTCCAGTTGGCCGCTCCCGCGCAGCGTGAACCACGTCCGCCAGTCCGGCTTCAACGCACGCACCTCATCCATCCGCGCCACGATCTCCGCCTCATCCAAGCTGCTGAAGGGCCGGTTCAGCGGCAGCCCCTGCTTCCCCGCAAACTCATAGTCCAGCCGTTCCGCGCTGCCCGGTCGGCGCTTCAGATCATCCGCATCCTTCCAGTCCATCAGCGTCGCCGCGATGTCCTGCGCATCCGCCATCGATAAGCCCCACGACACAAAAATCCGCTCCAGCAAAGGGAGCCGTTCTTCCGTCAGCAGCACGTTCAGGTTCAGCCGCCGCTCCTCCGTCGTCAGTTGCGCCTCAAACGCCTCAATGTCCGACACCTGCCTGCGCAGCAGCGGATCCCCCGCCTTGATCAGCGGATGCACCGCCACCGCGATGCCCGACTCCGCCAGTTGCCGCGCCCGCACCATTCCCGTGCGTGCGATCTGCATGTCCGCATGCTGTTTCGACATCGCCGCCGTCGTGATGATGATAAACGTCAGCATCACCAGCAGGCATAGCACCGCCAGCAACACCGAGCCGGAGGCCGCTGCCCGCCTGTGCGATTGGAAGTCACATTTCACCAGCCCGAATGGTCACCCATAGCCCGTGATGCTCAAGTCGAATCTTTACATTCAACCCCATCCCTGCCCCCTCTCAACCACCCATCCGCACCCCGGAATTCGGAACATTTTCGTCACGTGGGTGGACAGATCAGCCGCTCGAATCTTCGATCAAAGCATTGCAAGCGGAGCCACCGGCGAACCGGTGCATAAGCGCAGGGAGTAGAAGCATTTGAAACAGACCACCGGGGTGAGCCTGCGGGGAGCAGACGAATCAACAGCCGGCTTGATTTCATTTTCCAGACAGACTGGCACTCTCAGTTCCACTGATTGAATCGCGGTTTCATTTTCAATGTTCCACCGAGATCGAAATATCGGTCCCTCTGACCTCGACTCGGGCTCCTCTGCCGTCGCTCGCTTTCATCTCAGTCCAGGTGCTTGTAGAGTTGCCCTGTGCTTTGGTGAAGCCATGTTTTAACAACCAATCCTCACACTTCCGCATCATAGTAAAAGTAATGCTTTTCGCCTTGTATCAGTTCGTTCGGAAATGATCGAATCGGACGGCTGGTAAGCAATAGTTCCCCAAGGATTGTTCCGCGTTGAAGTTCTCTGGTCGAGTCTATGCAGAGCGTCGCATAGCCGAGAGGCAGAGCGTAAACCATTACGCCCGCTCCTAGACACCAGCTTAGCACTCGTATAGCTCGTCTCATGATTCAAAGGAGATGTGTGCCTCGGTCCTCTAACGTGCAAGCGCTTGCCCGATGTCATCAATTTTCTACTTTCAAACGTTCCAACTCGTAACAAACCGCCGCTCGAAGTCCGCAACACAATGTTCACGGACTACCATGAGTCCGTTTCCCTTTCACCAGGCACCAAACACCAAGATCATGAAAACCGCCAAAGCCAAGCCTCAGGCCAAAGTCGCCAAAACCCTTCATCTCGGCCATCCAGGCGAAATGCTATTGCTGGATTTTCTGCAACCGATCAACGTCAGTCAGTATCGGCTGGCTCAAGCCACCGGCATCAGTGTCAGCCGCATCAACGATCTCATCAAAGGTCGGCGCGGCATCACCCCTGACATGGCCATCCGTCTGGGGGCGGCATTCGGCACCGGGCCGGAGCTGTGGCTTAATCTGCAGCATGGCTACGACATGCGGCTCGCTCGATCAGAGAAAGGTGCCGAGTATGACGCCATCGTGAAGCTGCCCGAACTGGCCGCTGCCGCCTGAGCATGCCTCTCCTCACACCCTGATCACCCACCTGACGCGCCCCCAGCCCCCTCCTGATCCCCATGCCTGATGCCGAGCCACCACTCCCGCTTTTCCCCACCCGTTCCTGGGCAGTCGCGGGCGCGCCCCTTGCAGGCACAAACCAGCCGCCGCAGGCAGACGCCACCGCTGGGCTGGAGCTCTTCGAGTCGCCACGCGATGCAGCCACCGATGGCTACGCCGCCTGGAAGGCCGCCATGGCAGCGGAGAAAGCTGCGGCAGAGACTCACCGCCGCAGCGCCGAGCTGCCCGTGAACACCGATGCCGACGGCTTCGCACGCTGGAAGCAGGAGACCGAGGAGGCACGGCGGGCCTTTGAAAAGCGCTGGGGCATTCCCCCGGGAAAAGCTGTGCGCGTGCAGCTACGCGGCGAAGCCCGCGAGCGCGAAGGCATCCTGCGCATCGTCGAAGAACCCCACGGCACCTCCACCCGCCAGCTCCGCCTCACCCTCGCTGGCCACACCTTCAGCGCCGCCCAAATCGAGAGCCTCGTGCGCCTTTGAACGCTGCGCGGTCAGCTACCATCGCCACCCGCCACCCAATGCCCTGCAAGTCCGCATCCACCTTGTCAGCTCAGTTTTTCCCTGTCACCTGGCGGCGGTTTCGCACGATCAGAAACAGGCCGCCGGCGGCGAAGAGGAAGACCGCGCTGCCAGGCTCGGGAACCGGGGCGGCGTAGCCGTCATACGCGTAGGCGTTGATGCTGTTGCTGTCAGGCAGATGCACTTCGGCGGTGGTCGTCAGGTTGTTCGCCACCACCAGTCCGTCGATGTTTGAGGAAGTGGTGATCGAGGCATTGGGCGCCAAGATGCCCCCGTTGAAGTTGTGCGCATTGAAATTGATGGTGGTGGCCTGGTAGAAATTCCACAGGACGTGCTCCTGCCAGTAGTTGCTGGTGAAATTGCCCACCATGTTGCCATTGGTCCAGTTCACTGCAGTGCCGCTCACATTGATGATGATGTTCGCCGTACTGGCATCCGCGTTCAGGTCAAACTGCTGCCCAAAGGAATTGTCAAAAATGGACGCGGCGGACACATTGAATACCGCCACCCCATCGGTGCCAGCCGTGGCGAAGAACGTCGTCGGTCCGGGAGAGCCGGAGGGCAGCGAGACCGTGCTGTCCGCCAGCATGGTGCTCAGTGCTTGGGACTCCGCGATGGAGTAACCTCGGATCTGGTTCAGCGAGGCGTCGATGCTATGGTCTGCCACCACCGAGCCGCCGCCGTTGAAATTGATCGTCCGGCCATTGGTGCTGCCGTCAATGTAGAGGCTGCCGCGCTGCAGGTTTAGCGGGTTGCCATTGACGAGATTGTTCCCCACCACGAACGAGCGGTCCGTGGCTGGCACCGTGTTCTTGAGGTGGTTGCCCAGGTTCGCGGAATTCGTCCCCGTGAAGTCATTGCCCACAAACGTCCTCCCCTCGATGTCAGAGGTCGTGTTGAGGTTGTTAAAGATGATCGCGTTGTAATTGCGGTAGTCCAGGCTCTGGGCTTGGGCCGAAACGCCAGCCATCACGGCAAACAGCAGGCTAAGCGCGGCAGTAGAACGACGGGAAATGGCTTTCATATTCTTCACGGTTGAATCACAAATTTGATAAATAGAGCTAATTTGAGATAAACCATAATTAGGAATTCATCCGTTACAACCATCTTTATAATAATCATTTCATAATTGAATACTGAATATAATAATATTATTATATTTGATACTACTGAATAATGATTTACCTCCGAATGAGGTTACTTCCTCGCCAGCAACCCGCCCCTTTCTGAGCGCGCCAGCACCGGAGCCACGGCTTCGCAGCAGGTGCGCGGAAGAGGGTCATCTTGCTCCCCGGTTAGGAGGCGTCGGCTGAGGCTGAGCGCGGCGGGATCAGGGTGCCTCCCCTTGAATAGACGTGATATGCCCTACCAGTCCCTCGGTTTTCGCCGCCCGAGTGCCTCTGCAGCCGCACCGAGAAGATGTTTTGCAGTACCAGCTTCAGCCGGTCTGGTGCTGATTCACAACCGGCAGTTCTTCCCGCAGCAGTGCCGCTAGCTCCCCCGTCTCCGCCAGCGTAAACTCCGCCTGCACCCGGGGTTCATGCTGGCTCAAAATGCGCACCGTGCGAGGCACGCCGGCGTTGATGGCCATTTGGATGTCACGGTCGTGATCGCCCACCAGCCAGCTTCGTGGCAGATCCAGACCGTGATCCGCCTGCGCCTGCAGGATCATCGCCGCGCTCGGCTTGCGGCAGGTGCACGTGCCCGCGAGGTGCGTGCAGGCATAGATGCCATCGAGCGCCGCGCCATGCCGGGCCAGTTCCTCCTGCATGCGCGCATGCAGGTCGTCGAGGGCGTCCTGCGTCATCAGCCCTTTGCCCACGCCCTGCTGGCTCGTCACCAGGATCGTCGCATAACCACGTTCACGGCACAAAGCCAGTGCGCCGATGATGCCCGGCGCAAACTGGAAATCCTCCCAGCGCAGCACGTAGCCGTCCCCCGGGGAGATATTGACGACGCCATCGCGGTCAAAAAACACGGCGGGACGAAGCTGCGGAACAGTGGGCATGCGGTCGCACGCATAGCCGCACTGCGGGGAAAAGGAAACTGCTCTTTGCTGCAGCAGCAGCGAACGCTAAGCGCCCAATTCAGCGGTGCCTTAACCCAGCGTGTCGCACCCTGGTTGCCGGCTTCTGCCAAAACAGTGTCTGGGCTGCTTCGTCCCAAGAATTCGAGCTGAACCAGTCATCTTTGTGCATTGGCGAGGGAGCCGTTGGATGGCCGAACGACCCCAAGCTCAGCGACTGCGGAGGGCGGCGCAGCCTGTGCGGAAACGTGGCGGGGGTAGGTCTGCGGGCAGGAGCACAGGCTGTGACGCTCAGAGCAGTTCGCTGTAGCGCATGGCTAGGCGTTGCGGTCATACTGTTAATCGCGTCGTGAAAAAAGTAACTCTGCTGGATGGCTGACTGCGCTCATCGGAAAGCGATGTAGCAGAGCATTCCTCCCGCTAAGACAATAGCACCAACCGCAGCGAAAAGAATTTGGCGTCGTTGCAATGCGGTAGCCGTCCGATACTGGTAAAAGAATAAGGGGATACAGAGCGTTGCTGTGACGAAAAGGAGGAGAAGAAAAAGGTCGTTCATAGGATTTGAGGTCGAATTCGCTGTATGTATTTGTGGTGAGTAATGGCTTTACATTCCAGGATGCGCGAGCGACGCCTAACGACTCGGATCAGGCGACGGCGAGAGGGAAGCGTCGATGACACGACAGATGCCATACGAGCCGTTGCCTACATCCTTTTTGTTCGCCCTTGTTTTCGCGGTGGTCTGGCTTCATGTCTGAGTTGAGGTTCGTTCGTCGGGATGAGTTCTGTGAAATCTCAGGAAGCCAATCACTGCTTCGGCGGAACTGGTTTCAGCCACTTGTCGAACTCACTGCCGCACTTCTCGCAAGTCCATCCACCCCACATCATCTGACGGAAGTTCTTCGGGCGTCGGAAAGTTGGCAAAGGCTCGTTACATGATGGGCATTTCGAATCAGTAGATAAATTCAGTCCCATCTTGGTTCCCTCACCAATCTTGAGCTTCTTTCGATAACCAATATAAAAAGTCACCAGCACTCCAATGCCGCCAGCGACGGCTCCGATAATCTGTGGGGAAAGGGCTGTGTCACTCATAGGTCCTTGATGTGAAGTTGTGATTCTGCGACGTCACGGGAAACTCTGTTGGTTGGGCGAACGACCCAAGCTCAGCGACCGCCGCCGGAAACGCCCGGTCGGCTGCAACAATCGCTGACAAATCACTCGAACCGTCCGACCGCCCAGCGGGGCGGCGGTTCGCTGCAGCGCTCTGGTTAGCCGACCCCATAGGTTTTCAAAAGCTCCAACTTCTCGTCCTCCTCACGCGACTGGGCAATGGCAAATGCGCTCTCTCCTCGATTGTTCGTGGCTTTCGCGTCTGCTCCTAACCGGAGCAACGCTTCCATGACATCGCCTCCCTCGGCCTCAGCCGCCAGAACAATCAGAGGCGTGCTCCCGTCATTGGACCGAACATCAATCTCCGCTCCGCGCCTGACAAGAAGCCTCACCATCTCTGGATAAGCAGCCAAGTGCAGCGGCGTGATGCCATCATCGTTTCGAGCGTTCGGGTCAGCACCGCTATCCAACAAGAACTCGGCCATCTCGAACTGCTCCTCCCCAGCCACTCCATGAAGCGCGGTGAAATCATACTCGATCTTGGAATGAACCAGTGTCGGTTCGCTGGCAAGCATCCCGCGAACGGCGTCCATGTCACCGAAGGTCGCAGCGTCGTAAAACTCTTGGCTCATAGTGGTGCGAGACGTCGGCTAACGTTTCGGATCAGGCGACGGCGCGCGGGAAGCGTTGATGACACGACAGATGCCATTCGAGCCGTTGCATGCATCCGTTTTGTTCGCCTTTGGTTGTTGCGCCGGTGGCTCACTCATGATTGATCAGTATCCTTCCATCGACACCTTACCGTTCTCGTCGATGGTCCAGATATCGCCGTCATCACTCATCACGACAGCATTAAAGTGGCGGGCGATCTGCCCCATCTTCTTCAGCGTGGGTTGCTGAGGATAGTCCGAGGAAATGCTACCAGTGGTCCAAGAGAGCCACTGCCAATCGTCGGGACTGGAAGCGTCCGAAGGCAGGAGAACCAGCGTCTCGCTGTAATTCGGATGTCCCGGCTCAGGTCGCCTTAAATCAGGATCCGCCTCGATAAATGCGTTCCATTCGTCTAATGTGATTGGCGTCTCTCGGCCTTCTGCTGTCTGCCGAACAATGTGGACTGAGTAGCTCATGGGGTTGAAGTGCGTGGCACTTTGATGCTTGCGGTGAAAATGGTTTCTTGGGCGAACGTCTCGGATCAGACGACGACGAGCGCAAGACGTTGCTGACGCGACAGATAGCCTTCGAGCCGTTGCCTGCATCCGTTTTGTTCGGCCTCGTTCTAACTGATTGCTTCTGTCGTGGCGTCTGCTGCGGTAGCAACGCGTGTATCAACGTCAGGGAAGCGGCAATCAGCGCAATAGCAAGAAGGTGGCATGCAATGTAGTTGAGGCGGTCCACCGCCGAGGTGCGATCAAAAGCCCTCGTTAGCACGATGGGCAATGCAAGGACCAGCAGTATGGCAAGCATTGGCCATACCCCTAGAATCTCCTGACCTCGATCAAGCCTCGACTGATCAATACCCCGTGCGATGGGCAATGACAACGCACCGGTAATCACTGCCACAAGTGCCGTCTCAATCTCAAAATGCCGGAGAATCGCTCTCATAATGTTCGTAGAGCTTCCTCGATCAAGGAGCGAAACTCAGGAGGGCATGGATACGCTCGTGGAGCCAAGCTCTGCCTGGGTCTCATGGGTAATCCCAACTCGGACTTCACATGAGCAATGTGACATGTCTTCACGACTCGTCCGTGTCGTACTCGAACATACTCCTGAATCTGCTTGTAGGTCGGCATCATGCTGGATGGCAGGGCGAGTGGCGCTGTTGGTTGGGCGAACGACTCGGATCAGGCGACGGCGAGCGGGAGGCGT
>Ga0114968_10003151_pt1 | contig 12443 bp, 8 predicted proteins | sample M_130807_EF_Meta_FD_87020 | JGI IMG/M metagenome (GOLD analysis project Ga0114968, IMG submission 87020) | Freshwater microbial communities from Lake Montjoie, Canada to study carbon cycling - M_130807_EF_MetaG | ecosystem: Environmental > Aquatic > Freshwater > Lake | place: Lake Montjoie... | reverse complement strand
GTAAAACCGGATCATAGATGGATCAATATAAATATAAACATAGAAATTACTTCGACAAAAGAAAGAGTAATTTTGATTAGAAATTTATAAATTTAGAATAAGATGGACCATTAGACAACAAAATGCTGATGCATGGTCATAAGTACAATGTTACTCAATATACGGACAGTGTTCAAAACCATTTTTAAAATGGTTAGATTGGCACAGTCAAAATAACTGATTCAGTTGTTTAGAAACAAGTATTAATAAAACCTATTGATTTTAATCCAAGAGAATATGTCTTTAAGAATCAATAAATATTAAAAGAGTCTGAAAAGCTAATGGATTCTATCAAGAAAAATGTAGTTAAAGAAAAGACGTTTACTTAGTTGGTAATGGAAATTTAAAAAGATAAAAACTAAATCAACAATCACTATTGAAACAGATGATTACGATATATATAACGCTAGTTTTTCTCAAAACTTATTTAATGACAGATTACAACAATTTATTTTTAATGAAGATATTGATGTTGCAGATTTAAAAGATAATCTAGGTAGACCATTAAGCGAGTTATTTTTAACAATAGTTAAAACTAGCAGCAACAATTTATTTTCTAGAGTTTCATCTGGATTGGAATTACCTTACTTTTCTATTTACGATTCAAATAATATTCAACAACATATTTTAAACGTCCCAGTGATACAAAAAATTCATAATGGTGTTACCATACCATTCACTTCATTTAAGCCCTTAGAATCGACTGTACAAATAGATAACAATAATTCTTCACAAGGTAACAATGAGTATTATGGTGATTTAGTTGAATACAATAAAAAAACATTGAATGAAACACGTTTAGAAGAAGTATTTTATCGATTCAACACGTTAAATAGAGAAACCCCTTCTACTTTAAGTTATATAAATGAAAAAACAACAAAAACATCTGGACAAGCAACAACTACAATTGATTTAGGGCCAAGACATGAAGGTTATTACTATAGAGCCCACTATCAAACTGTGATTAGACGTTTTTCTAATTATGTTGAACAAGGTGATGAATTTACAGTTGATATACCAAGTTACGCAATAAATTTAGGTGATGGTAGAATTATATGGAGAGACATGTTAGATATTGGCCAAAACGATAGTGACGAAATAGCAATTGATTATCCATTTTTAAACGGTTCTCATTACTTGTATAACAATTATATGTTTAAAGTAAAAAGACAAGACCCTTTTGGTATATGGAAATTATTATGGACAAAATTTCCTTCAGACTATTTAGGTAATAGAATAACAGATAAATATAATACCACACCAACAGAAGATGTATGTTAAAAAATTTACAATAAACAGTAAGAGTTTAGGTTCTAATTATTTTTATTTACCTATACCAGCTCAAACCGAATTTCAAATAGTTGATAATTACGAGGTAATTGAAGAAATATTTGTTAAAGAACAAGTAGAAGCTTCCATCAACCCAATTTCTGATTACGAAAAAACTAGATTTTCACCAGTTAATAGTAATGGTAACCCAATAAATACAGTAATTTATAATTTTAACTTTTTAAATAGCAACAATTCTTATTCTAGTTTTTATAGCGACATTAATTTTACAAACGAAGAATTAAGTAATAGAAAAAATAGTTTTATTTATAGTTCTATTGATTTATTATTTTATGACACAGACAATCCGTTGACGCAAAGATTAGTAAATAAAATAAACGTTAATTGTCTTTTAAATAGTATTGATTTTGATAAAGATGGTAGAGTTAAACCAGCAAACCAAATACAAGTTAAGTTTATTTTAACAAATCCATTAGTTGTTAAAAATGGTATATCAAATGGTTATTTTATTTATGATTTTAAAAATCAAATTGCCATCAATGAATCAAAAGATTTATACATGAAAGCTGTTTTTAAAAACGCTAAAAACGGTAAAACTTTGAATATGATGGTTAAAAACTCACCGCAATATATAGATAAGTTAGTTAAAGAATTATATACTAAATATAAAATAATAAGAACCAACACTGGTTTTAAGTATTATATTGATTCAACTTATCAAGGGAATGGAACAGCTTTACCTAACAATAATGTAAGTTATAACAATGAAACCGTAATTGTTAATTTATATCAAATAAACGCATTGTAATGGAAGTTATTAAAAGAACAATAAATCTAGAAGAGTATACTGATAGAGCTGATAAATCTAAAACATGGGGTGCAATGACTGCATCAACATTTTTTGTTAAAATAATTTTAACACAAACAATGGATGATATGGGATTATTCACAGATATTGATTTTGTGACATATGATAAAACTAATTCATCAGTTGATTACACTATTTTGAAAGATAAATTAAGTAAGTTAAACATATCGTTTCCGTTTATGAAAAATAAACCTAACCCTATCTTTAATAATTTAAATACGCCATATAATTTATCATACGTTTTAAGATACCCAACAAGTACTGAAAAAGATTATTATAATTATGTTAACGCTGCTATTACTGGTATGACAGAAAGTAAAGTTGAAGATTTAAAATCATACGATAGAAATTTACCTTATAGAACTGGTTTCGATATAAATAAAGAAACCTATACAAATTATAAAGGCGACCAAGTAATTGGTGTTGACAGAATTAAAAGTTATGCAGAACCAAAAATATATGTGTTAGATACTGTTAATGATGCTAATTTAGGAACCCAAACACAAACAACTGGGTTAAGATATGTTGAATACACTGGTCAAACTAGGTTTGTTACAATAGATGATAAACCAATGACAATACCGTTAACAATTGTTAACTATATTGGTGAAGGATTCAATACAACTAATATTTCATTTAGTGGTTTAACAAAAGAAGAATATTTATTAGGCATTATTTCTGTTCCAGAAGTGTATGACGATGTATTTATAGAAAGAGGTATTAATAATGTCTTTGAGAATCATTTAAGATTGGCTGAAATAAAATCATTAGGTGATGTTGCAACTTATAATGGAGGTTATTTTAAAGTTATAAGACAATAAAATATGACACAAAAAGAAAAAGAAATTAATGATAAATGGTTACTTTCATACCATTTGTTGTTACCTTTATATGAAATAAATAAATTATCTAACTATGAAATTAATTTTATGGTTAAAGAAATAAAAAAACAAATAAAAAAGTAATATGGCTACTGGAACATACGGAACAATAAGACCAGCTGATATTTCACCAGAAGATGTTGAAATATTTTATCATTTCACTCCAAGCAGAGATAAAAATGATGACCCTACATTTACTAAATTAAATTCAGTTGACGTTTTACAAAAAGTTGACAATCCTAACAAAGGATTGTCAGATGTAACATCGTTTGAAATTTTTGGTGGGGTGTATACATTAAAATTACCAGTATCTGATTTTTCAGCAAAAGGTTTTTACACTATTGTAATTAAACCAGCTGAGATTAGAGTTAAAATAGTTGATGTAGGTGTACTATCAGCATACCCAGACATTAAAGGTGTTTTATTTGACCTTTCTAGTGTACCAACTGAATTTGCTAATAAATTTGAGAACAACGGTTTAAGTGGTTATAGAATCGAATATTTAAATACTACGTCATCAACAACTGACGCTAAAATAAATAATTTTTATAGAGTTATTACATCTAATAACAGAGCTGAACCAGTTAACCAAAATTTAACTAACTCAAATCAAAAAGCGATTAGATATCGTTTAAATGATAATTCTAGTTTAACATTTTGTACTTTAACACCTTCATCAGCACCAAATGTTAAGCCTAATGCAACACCATTTATAGGGCAGCCTAATCAACAAGTTATTATAACTAATACGTTTTTTAACCCTATTATGATTGAAGTTGAAATGGTTGAACACGATTTTGAAACTTTAGCATATGCATTATATGGTAATCAAACAAAAAGTCTTGAAGATGGTATTTATACTATATATAACTTTAGTAACAATATTTATAAACAATACAACTTGTATGAAATTAAAGACCAATTTAGTGGTAAACAATTGTTTGAAGTTAGAGAGCAACGAAATGTTATTGATTTTTCAAAAGCATTTTCAAATATTACAACTATTTAAAAATTAAATTGATAAATGGCTAAAAAAATTAAAGTACCTGGGTATTCTAAAAAAACAATCTATAATAGAAATATAGAATACACTGAATTCAGTCCAGACCTAGTTGGTTTACAGTTAACCAATAATGGGGGTAACACTTTATTCACTATGGGTAACTTTAGTGTGACAACAAACTTAGACCCTAAAGTAACAAAAAACTACATCACAAATAATTTCTCAAAGTTTTATTCTATTGATGAATTAACTCCTAACGATACTCAATTCCAAGAAATCGTTAAAGCTAACGCAAAAACAATTTTAAGACTAGATTCTACGAACCTTAAAAATCATGCGTTATTTGGGTCAATGAGTGAATATTTTAGGGTTACTTTAGAAGATATAATAACTTCATGGCCAGCGTCAATCTACGTAAACGCTATTAATCCTTCTATTAGTATTTTAACAAATACTTATGAAGATTATTCATACGATATATTAACAAATTTAGCAACTTTTAAAGTAAGTACTGGTGCGTTAATAAATAAATATGATATTAATTATGTTCAAACTGGAACATTGCTTAATACATACAACGAAAGTAATAAACTTAGAGATTTAGTCATTAATTATTTAGAATATTGTGTATTCATTAATGACACTGAATACAATTTAGTAGAATTTATTGGTTCTAATGATGTTGAGAATGATTATATTTATTTAACAGTTGTTGGTGACCCATTTGGTAATAGTGTAAGTCAAACACCAACTTATCACATTAAACCAAAAAGTGCTGCAACAAATTTATTTTTCAATACATTAGACGGATTAAAAAAAGTTTTATTAAACTTAACAACAATACCAAAATACACAATAACATTTGAATATCCACAAAAATCAGAAACTGGTAATTTAATAACACAAACTAAAACTTTAACATGGCCAGTAAAAGATGGTTATAATTTAGAATTTAACAGTGTTGATTATGAAAATTATGTCACAGACATATTAGAAATGGTTAATGAATTTGACGCAAATGAAACAAGTTTAATGACTAGATTTTTAGTTTCCGAATCAATTTCTAGTTTTGATACTTTACCAGTACGTTTAGATGAATTACATCAAGACACAACTACTGGACAAAAAGTAACAAAAACTTTAAACATTTATGGTAGGTCTTTTGATGACATAAATAAATTTATCAAAGGTATCTCATTTGCACATGTTGTTACATACAACAAAAAGAACAACATGCCAGATAAATACTTAAAAGATTTGGCAAGAGTTTTAGGGTGGGAATTAATAACATCTGTCTTAGGTGATGACTTATTAGAAACTTTCACTAAAAGTGAAAAATCTAGCTACGCTGGTCAATCAATTGGTATGACTCCTTCTGAAGTTGATATTGAACTATGGAGAAGATTAATATTAAACTCACCATGGATATGGAAAGCAAAAGGTGCTAGAAAGTCAGTTGAATTTTTATTAAAGTTTTTAGGTATACCTAATGGTTTAATAACATTTAACGAATACATTTATTTAGCTGATGGCCCAATTGATATTGATTTATTTTTGGAAGTTTTAGATGCTAACGGATTAGATACTGACCCTAGTTTATACCCAGTTGACACTGATGGGTATCCAAAACCTTTACCTAACTCTGATGAAATGTATTACCAAAATTATGGGTTATGGTATAGACAGACTGGTGGTCAAATGGCCGACATAGATATATTATTAGGTAATAACCCTCACGTAGGACCATACGATGGAGGTTCTAAATACATTAACCAATTCAGAACACTAATACCTAATTTTTCAACAGTAACTGTTAGTACAACAGCTAGAGTTATTAATAGTAGTAATCTATTTACAAATTACAATTTAGGACTTATTAATGGTTATAATGGTCAAACATATATTGATATTGTTGATGATGCTGGTAACGATTTAGATAGCTGTTATGTTCATACTGCCGAAGTTATTGCAGACCCAATGCCAGAACAACCAGTTAGTGTTTGCGGATGTCCATGTGAAGGGATAGATGAAGCATTAAATATTTGTGTAACTAAATCTGGTTCAAAAACTTTAGCTTGTGATAATATAATAAGCAAAAAACTTGACGTACCAACTGGTATTTATGTGTTTGAATTGTATGAAAGAGATGCAAAAGGAGTGCCAATAAAAAATGATGCTAGTGCTAATTATAGCAGCATTTTTATTGATAAAGAATGTTGTAAAACTATTGGTGGGACATCAATGTTCTTTGAAAGTCAATATGAAGAAGGTATAGATTCACCAACATCCTTAAACATGATGACTAGTGGTAATATTTGTTGTGGTAATAATAAATGTGGGTGTACAGCAGCATGTAAATGGAGTATGAGGGAAGTTATATATGATAGAGTTGGTGATTCTTACTCTAGAGGCGATATATTGCAACCAACTACAGTTCCAGTTGGGTCAACCAATAAATTTTTAACATTTAAAAGTTTTTATGGTGATGGTAGATTAGCACTAGTAACCCCAGATGGGTCACATTGTCCAACATACTATACAATACCAACAAAAATAAAAGACCCTTACACTAACATTGAAGGGTTTGGGTGTAAATTAACAAATGCTGGTATAGCAGATTTAAATTTAGGTTTAGAAGGTTATATGTATCAGTATATAGAGGGAAAAATTAAAGGTGAAATAGGTTGTTGCGAACCTTTAACACTAACAAAAAGTTTATATGAATAATTAGAATGGGATATTTATTTGATTTAGAAGGACCTATAGCACAACCGATTGGTTATGATAGAGAAGATGGTGCTACTACATGTAGAGCTAATCGTGACATTTTATTTTGGAATGTAGCAGAAAATTTCACCACTCAACAATATAATTATTATTTAAAAAATAATACTTATGATGGGTTAGTATTTAAACACGAAGTAATAGATATAACACCAGAAGGTGAAATTCAAATATTTATTAACGTATTCGGTGGTAGTAGTGAGCGTAAAAGACAAATACTTAAATATTCAACAAACTATTTAGGTAAGTTTTGTTGTGAGCAGCAATTTTCTCAATATATAGTACCTCAAATTGAAAAATTGAGTGTTGAAAAAACTGGTAAAAGTTATTTCAACTTACCGTCTGGGACAAAAGCATTTTGGGACGATAATACACAAACATGTAGAATTAAACCAGTAGCTGCACCTTCAGATTCATGTGCAACAACATTTAAAATAGTACTTAACCCTAAAGGGAATGACGGTAACATTTTTAATGTAGGTGCTAATGATACTGATTGTTCTTTAAATGTAGAATTTGATTATTTATTTAAATTAGATTGTGCTAAGTTACAACAATTAATGGTAAACGCATCTGACCCACAAGGTGAATCAACAAGTGAAATTAATTTATTAAGACAAGAAATAGCAGTACAAGAAACTAAATGTGAAACTATTAGACAAGAAATTACTACGTTAACTACTGAATTTAGTAACACGTCTTATTCAGTAACTTGCGAAAATTTTAATACTTACATTAATTCTAAAAGACAAATAGGTGCTAGAATTACACCAGTGGTGCCTACTGGTGATGGTACAACTACTGGTAATGGAACAACTGGCGGTGCAATAATAGGTGGTGGAACGACTACTGGTAGTGGTAGAGTTGTAAATTACATTCCTTCGCCATATTTACCAGATTGGGAAACAAATATAATTTGGTTTAATGACCCTAATACTAGAACTAACGTATATAATTATGCTAACAAACCTTATAGGAATCCAATAACACCAGTTAGAGTAGTTACAAATAATTTTAACAATACTGGGTTTGGTGACATTTCTAGTACAACCCCTTTTGCTTTTTATCAATATGGTAGAACATCGGAAAGTACTACTTCAACAACTTTTTGTATTTCAGAACCAAATGGTTTAACTGAATGGCAAAAAATATTAGGACCAGTTAACTATGAAAAATTTACAAGAGGTGATTCAACATCATATACTTGTGAACAAGTTGCAACATTGTATAAATTACAAGAAACAAATGGACAAATATATTTAACTGAATGTACAACAGCTTTTACAACAAAAGCTAGAATTAAACAAAGACTTGACACCAAAATTATAGAACAAACTAATTGTAACACACAATTAGAACTTTTAAATGCTCAATTAACAGCTCTACTAGCACAACAGACAACAACTGAAACTACGACATGTAAAACAATAACTGATGTCTTAGAAACGTTAGATGTTAGTTTTACATTAGATGTAGTTGAATCTGATGGTTCGTTAACAACAGTATATGAATTCCCATTATTCCCAACTATTGGTACTGGTAATTTATATGAATATTTATTAGAAAAACAAAACGATAGTGGTTTTTATGTTTGTGGTAAACCAGATGAAGATGAATTGGTTTGGGCTGAAAAAGATGAATGTGTACCATTGATATTTGAAAAATATAATTTATATGGTCCTTCAGCACCATTAGGGTTTTATATGTTTGAATGTGAAGGTAGAACTACACAAGATGGTGATTTATGTAATGTTTCATCATGTAGGTTTACTAGAGATATGATTCTAAGAAGTTTATATACCCAATCTGGTTACAAAAAAGCTGAAATAGAAACGTTTAAAGGTTCATTATCTCAAAAGATAATGTCATCTAATTGGTTAAATTATAATGAAGTAATTGATGACCCAAACATATTAGAATCAATCAAAAACAAAAAGATAAAAATATCACTTAAAGTTAACAATACATGTAGTGATATTTGTGTGATGTTAGATAACATTAAACTTAATAAGGAATGTGTTAACGGTACTGAAGGTTTTGTTACATTGACGCAATCACCAGGTTTTAATTTAACAAGAATTGTTGATAATAAAAAATCTTGGGTTAGCAACACATCATACGTAAATAGAGAATTTGTTATATCAAATCCAACTGGTGGTACGTCAATTAGAAATACTGATTATGAAGTATTAGATGAAAGATTAGTAATCAACACAAAAGAGATTGACTTAAACATGAACATTGCATCAGCAATAGAAACTGATGTGTGGTGTTATATTAATGATAATAATGACATATTAAATGTTTATAGTGGTTTATGTAAGACTCAAGAACCATTAACATTTAGTTGCCCTAGTTGTGGTTCTGACTGTGTTTCATATGACTCATTGACATCAACCAATTTAGCTAACATTTCATCTGATGTTAATTTTAAGGAAATTATTTCATCTGAAATGATTGATGTTAAGAACAGAAAAACTATTTCAAAATATGCAACGTTAAGAGCATTCTATGACAAATACTTACACTCATCATTATACACAACAAATCTAAGTTTAGGTTATACGTATGACAAAATGAGAAGTTTAACAGATATGGTAGGTAATTATTGGACTGATATCGTTGAACAAGTTATACCATCAACAACAATATGGGGTAATACAATTATTTATGGTAATACATTATTTGACCAACAAAAATTCCAATACAAAACTGGTAATTTAATGACATGTATTAATGGATTTGAACACCCTAGTAATAATTCATGGGATTTCTTAAATGAATGTGTTTATGCACAAATCGAAAAGTTTTATTCAACGTGTGGTGGTGGTTGCGAAACTGGTGATTGTAACGCTGAAATCACAACATTTAGTAATATTGACTTTATGGATGACCTTAGAATTATGCCAACATCAGCTGAAATTGATTCTTTTGCGTCATCATCTTGTGCTAGTTGTAATCTTTCTAGTTTACAAACAGTTATTGATTCATACCCTAGTATATACGATGAATATTCACCATGGGATTATCAAACTGATTATAGAAGTCAAAGAGACGCTTTTGTGAAAACATCAAATGAATTAAGTTTAGAAATGCAACAAGGTTATTGTTATGATGAAACATATAGTCCAAAACCAAACATAAATGCATTTAAAACTATGATAATGCAGAATTCACCTCTAATTAATCAAACACCATCTTTCCCATGGAATTATTATCTTAAAGGGGTGCCACAAAAAATTAATAATTATCACCCTTATAAAATATCTTTAGATAGTTTTTGGTTTAAACAAGCTGCACCTGGTCAACCATTAGCACCTGGTCAAATTTTATCGGCTTACACTGACCATTTAGTTATTAGAAAATCGGTTGCTAATGCAACAGAATTACCTTTGATAGGTCAAGCTGGTGATATTATAAGAGTAGGTGGTAGTGCCGACCCTAACTACGCATATTTTTGGTGGAACCCACAAACATCAGCATGGATTGATGCTCAAAATGATATATTTGATGATTATTATGGAACTCAAAGAGCTGCAAGAGATGCGTTTTTAAAAGCAATGAATGAACTAGTTTTATCGATTAAACCAATGGTTTGGGCTGGTAATTATATGTTATTACACCCATTCAAAAAATGGCCAATGCAAAACGCTACACCAGTTACTGGTAAACAAATCATTGAAACAAATGGTGATTGTTTACCATGTGGTTATGATAGAACAACTGATTGCGAAATAACTAACACTTACTGTGAAGGTGAAAGATACCCATGGTCTGAATTTAGTTGCGATGCTGAAGATGCCGCACCAGCATATTTGGATGCTAGAAGTTTAGACTTTATGGATAGTTTAAACTTTATGCCAACTGGTAATGAATTAGAATTATTAGGTTATACTGGAACTTCTTGTAATTACACATCATTAGCTACTATGTATCCTAGTGTTGATAAAGATGATTTTAGAGTAGAATATAGAGATTATCGTGATAATTTATTTGACCAAATAAATGACGTTATTGATGGTATGTATTTAGGTTTTAAAAAATCTGATTTCCCTACAATTGATTATTCGTTTAATCCAACAACAGCACCTATAACTGCTGATACTTTTTCCAAAGGACATATGAGAAGGGTTAAACATACATGGTGGTCAAAAGCTTCTGCATATACAGAATGGAACTCAGTGTCTTATCCTACACATGGTGTACCTTTAAGTACATTATTAAGTGGCGTTGGTGATTTAAAATATTTAAGTGCTGTATCTAATACATCTAGTTTACCATCAACAGCAACTAAAGGTGATTTAATATGTGTCGGTACATCAAGTAGTTATGTAGGATATGCTTGGGACCCAATTTTAAATAGTTGGAGTACTAATTTATATGATTTTATTGAAAACCAAATATTAATAAAGAGAAGATTTCAAAAAAATAATGCTATGTCAGCTAAAAGAAATTTGATGTTAAGTCTTAAACCAATGTTATGGTCTAATGAATATTTAATTAGTGAAAACATTAGAAACTGGCATTTAAGTGATTTTTCTGGGTATACAGTACAGAAATTGACTGACATAGTAGCATCAAATGGTGCTAGTTTACCACCTAAATATACAATGACAGCAAGTACCCATACATTATCTGGGTTTACTGCAACAACAATAATATATTAACAAAAATTTTAAGATATGTATTTTTTTGATATTGAAGATTACCTAAGTACCACTAGAGACGAGTTTAACGCAGATGTAAAAGCAAACAAAGGTGGTGGAGGAAATGTATACTGTGGGAGAGGAGTATATGGTTCAGATTGGTACGATAAGATTCAAACGGCAACGGAAACATTTAATGCGTTTACATTAAATGTACATAAATGGTTTTCTGCGTCCACAATAACAATAGGTAATTCAACTAATACTTTAGCTAGAAATATTTATTATAATGATTATATACCAAACTTATTTGAATATCAAATTAATAGAATTAAATATTTTAATCAAGGTAATCCAATTTTTTCAAAAAAATATTGGGAATCAGCTTGTATTGATGGGACTGTGATAGAGTCTACGTATAATCCTTGTTCATACGCTACTTACAATTATTATTGGGGTTCACGAGTAAAAGATGGTTCGTTAATAGGAACATATGGTAATAATGTACCATATAGTGGTGCAACAAATTATTTAATTCAATCAGCTTCATCAATTACAAATACATTTGTAGCTGTACCATACACAATAGTACACCCACAATTTAATGATTGGAATGATTCATATTATTATAATCATAATAATTCACTTAGGAAACTCATGGGTAGTCTTAAAAAATTAATGAAGGCAATAGATAACGACACATTTGAAGAATTTTCTTCATAATATTTATATAAAAACAAACAATTATGTATTTTTTTGATTTAGCAGATTATTATAATAGAAATAACAGTGGTGTTCCAAATATGGAAAATGGAGCTCAAACATGGTATAACTATGGTGTAGCACCATTAAATGTTGGGTGCAGCGGTGGCGGTCCAGGCTTCTTCATGGAAGATTATTTTACAACATATCGTGCAACACGTGATGCGTTT
>Ga0114968_10003149_pt1 | contig 12445 bp, 8 predicted proteins | sample M_130807_EF_Meta_FD_87020 | JGI IMG/M metagenome (GOLD analysis project Ga0114968, IMG submission 87020) | Freshwater microbial communities from Lake Montjoie, Canada to study carbon cycling - M_130807_EF_MetaG | ecosystem: Environmental > Aquatic > Freshwater > Lake | place: Lake Montjoie... | reverse complement strand
TTCGTTTATTTGCGACGGTTATAAGCAAATAAATGATTTTCGTTTATTTGCGACGGTTATAAGCAAATAAATGATTTTCGTTTATTTGCGACGGTTATAAGCAAATAAATGATTTTCGTTTATTTGCGACGGTTATAAGCAAATAAATGAAAATCTAAAGGGAACACCAGGTTCCCCTATTAGAACCATGGCTTCAGCTCCAGCTGCTTATAATTTCGGTCATGATGCATAGGAACATCGAGAGGAACAACGAGTGAACTTTGATCTTGTAAATACTTCATGTATCCAACCGTCTCGTTATAGACCATGGGCACACATTGACTCAAAACCAGACTATTTAACCGTTCTACTTGTCCGGTTACATCCGTTGCATAATGTTGCGCATATTGTAAATAAATATTTCGCATGATGATTTTGAGAGCGTCCATATTTTGCGGGGGGATGACATATTGATTTTTCGACATTTCGTAGACGCCGGCGCGGAGACCGTTCTGAACAATCTGTGCGTTTCCTTGAGAGAAGAACACTTTCGCTAAAAGGTTATTTTCCCATTCTCCCGTGAGAGCCTCGCGGTATTCGGTGGCCTTATTCTTTACCGCCACTTTCTCATACATTTGGAATCGTATATCCGGATTTTCGGGCTCAATTACGTTTACACGACCGTTGTATTTTGCGTCTAGATTCAAAAGACTATGATTTTTTTTATAATCATTGGATGAATACTCGTTGGAATAAAGCGACATATAACATGTATTTAGAAAAAACTTTTCTAAATACATAGTATATGCAAACATTCCATATTATTGTATTATCTATAGCCATAATCATATTAATCATTCTTTTAACTTTTATTGGTATTATCATGGGAAGGCAAAATTCTACCGCTCCGTTTCCTCCCACCGCTAATACATGCCCCGATTTCTGGCAAGTTTCCACCGATGGAAATACTTGTATTATCCCCCCTGACGCAAAATCGATTAATGTCGGGAAATTATATAATGGAACTCTCATAAATTCAGATTTAATGAATCCATCTATTGTTCCGGGGTTTTCTCAGAGCACCGATTCAAAAAATAAACCCGTATATTCGATTAATTTTAACGATCTTGGATGGTCGGGAACTGGCGTACAGGGAATATGCAGCAAACGCAATTGGGCTAAAAATTATAATATTGAATGGGACGGAATATCTAATTACACGGCTTGCCCTACCTCCACCTAGCGTAGGAGGGAACCTACGGTCATGAGAATCCGAGCCCCTAAGTCGAGCTTACCGAAAATTTGATGACTCTAGCCGGTTCTCCAAAAGTAAAATCCATTTTATGTAATGGAATTTTATATTGTATCAATCGCGTATCTTCTTCTGTGGATATGTCGGTTTCCATTATTCCGTATTTTTTCAAACGCAGATGTTGTAGAATAGGCGTCAATTCATTTTTATATAGTCCAACTGCATATCGCATCGTCTCTTTATTCTTGGTTTTTTCGTAATCTTTTATATTATGTTTGATTTCGTCGATAATGCGATACATCTCTTTCGTGTCTTTCCGAATTGCTAGAATAGTTTCAACGTTATTATGTAAATCGTCGTGTTTTTTTATTAAATCAGCATACATTTTACTATCCGAAGTATATTCTTCTAACTCAGACTTGAACTGTTTTACCGATTCTTTTTCGCTAATATAATTGAAAAGCGTATCCATCTTTTGCTTAATAATTGAAGTCTTTTTTTTATCCATATCTTCCTTATAAATATCAAGAAGGAGATCGTTATGAAAATAATGGCCACTATATATTTGAATATTCAATGGACATGGGTGACTTGCGTCACCGCAAACGGCTAGATATTTACTATCCTTTCTCGAAAAAACTGTACCCACCGGACGTTTACATTGAATACATTGCGGTTTTACAGCGCGCGATTTTATTAAACCTTTTTTTTTAGTCGGCGCTCGATGAAATGCGTTTTGTTTCATTTTACTTACTTTCGATTCATATGCGTTTTTCAACCTGAAGTAGTCATATAAGCTGGTTAAATAATCAATACGAGGTTGTTTCTTCTTTTTCTCGCCTTTTTCTTCCGCGTCCATTTCGATATAATTTGAATTATCGGTTTCCAGAGTCGTTAAAGAGGAGGGAACATTCTCTAAAACCAAGATTGGATTATTCGAGCATCGTAAAACGTTCAATTTAATGGCGTTCTTTAAGTCCAGCCGCTTGATATTATTATCTTCACATTCGATTTCTTCGAGAGATTCTGGAATTCCACTTAGTTCTTCGAGTTCGTTTTCAGATATATGGAGAATCCGCAATTTGGAATAAGATAATAGATCCAATTTCACAAAATAATTGCCGGTTAAATAAAGCTCTTCAACCGTTGTGGGCATAGAATCGATTTTGGAAATGAGCTGGTATTTACAGTCAAGAATTTTTAATCCAGTAGGTAAATTATGAAGATGAGCTACTTCTCCCGGCTTTAAAAATACGATTTTTTCGATGTTTTTGAATCCTTTATCGCCCAGTTCCGAAAAGTCTAAATCTCCATGAAGTGGGTTTTCGAAAATAAGTTCCGTAGTCTTTTCATTCATTTTAGTAAGTAAATATGCAAACTCTTCTTGGGCCGTATCGCCAGTTTCTAAAACTTCGACCCTTAGTAATTCATCGGTGGAATCCATTACTATATGTTATATCGTTACAATAATTAGGGGGAACCGGCGGTCTTCAGAAATCTGAAGGATTTCCAGACCCTTGCCCCCTCCCTGTCTTTTGAAAATTCCAGTTTTCTTACAAATTTTCATGAATTCCGAGTAAATAATGCTGACAATAATTTAGCACTATTGATGTAACGAGAACCATTTTAATTCCGGGCCTTTATTCTCTTTCTAAAATTGGTGTTTTGATAAATGGCATTAATTTTATTTATATGAAAATATATGAATAAAAAATCTAGCAACCTATCGTATATCTGTTTGTAATGGACTATCCAAGACTCATTGAATTGGGAACACACAACTATTTATTGGATGCTTTGAGTATTTGTCATCGAAATCGGCTTCGAATATATCATTTTGCTTTGAATATTGGGGTTCTTGTCATGTTTTGTCTCATTACCGGATCGATATTATATTATTGCTATAAGAAGAAACCTTCGGCGTATGAACTAAAGAGGAAAATGTTGAAAGACCAAGAATATGTTTTATCCAAGATTCGGTTTTATCAAGCAGAAAAAAGTAATCTTTCAAGTACCTTTTTAGAGAAGATTGCAGAAGTCAGAGAAAAATCGTCGAATAATTTTGCGGGTCTAAAATCTTAGTAATCTATCTGTCTATAATATACAATGGGAACACCAAGTAACACAAATGATCTATTTGCAAAAAACGCTTCCAATAATTATTTTGTAGGAATATTGGTTGCATGTTTGGCTTTCATTGTTCCGCTTGGTCTAATGTATAGTTTATTTTTCCATAAGAAAAAATCAAGCATTCGCGTTCTCGTGCTATTCTTGACAACAATTGGTCTCGGATATATTGCAAATTTGATGTTTTATCGTATGGCTGTAATGAATGATAAGGACGCTCAAATCAATAAGATTACTGGAAACGACGCCGCCTTTATTTTTTATAATACTTTAGCGGGGTTTTTTATTGTAGGAATCACCCTATTTGCAATAAGTGTGAGCCCTGTTTTAGTAACTATTTTTGAAAACACTTTTGGATATTGGTTTGTAAATTTATGGGGAGCGAGAACGCTATGTAATGAAATCTTTATCAGTAAATCTTTTGAAAACATAACCAACATTGATCCGAAAGATTTCAACTATAGTTTTTTGATTACATGCATCGATTATAATAATGTGGAAGAGTTCATCGAATACGCAAAACAATGCGATGGTGGTACGATAAGCAATCTCGAGAAACCGGATAAGCGCCTACCGCTAGACTTCTATATGAAATTTGAATACGAAGATCAGGTAGAAAAATTGAGAAATTTGGTATACTTGAAATACACTTTTGGTCACTTTATGTGGACCTATTTATCGAGTATTGTGGCACTTTTTGTGAGTATGATCGCTTTATTGATGGCGTCTTCTTAATTTTTATATAATTATAATATATAATGTCAACAAGGAAAAAAAACCAGAGTGCAAGTCAAATTCCCCCTAAAACCCCCCCACCTATTTTAAAGAATGTGAGTATTAGTCACGAACAATCTGGGGTGTATTATATAAAATTTTATAACAATAACAATAACAGTAAGTTTAAAATTTCTCATAATGATATATATGAAATAAATGGTGAAGAATATAAGTTTGAAATGAAAATGGTAATACTTTCTCCCAAGTTAACACAAAATAAAAAGGGAGAAGTAACACTGGAAATTGGATTTTTTGATACAAAAAATAAAAAAAATAAATACATATATTGGAAAGAATATAGTTATTTTGATAAAGATCCTGACCAAGGCATTATAGAGTTAGGATTTAATTTGAAAGATTATATTAATGGAGATAACAATGAAGATAAAAATCAAAAAAGACTTAAACAATTTGTTATTGACAAATTTTCTGAAGCACCCCATCCTACGGAAAAAAAATTATTTGGACGCCGAGCTTCCATTTTTAAAGACTCCGATTCGGAAGACTCCGATTTGGAAGACTCCGATCCGGAAGACTTCGATTTGGAAGACCCCCCCCAGAAGACTTCCCCCCCCCAGAAGACTCCTATTCGGAAGAGTCTCCCCAGAAGACTTCGATTCGGAAGACTTCGATTCGGAAGACTTCGATTCGGAAGACTTCGATTCGGAAGACTCCGATTCGGAAGACTCCGATTCGGAAAAACCACCAAATTCAAATATTCGGCGGTGGGGGGTGAGGCGGGGAGGTCAATCTTTATATCGTAATAAAAATAAAACCAAAAAACGCAATACTGGAAAAAAGAAATACAGGAAATCCAGGAAATACAGGAAATCCAGGAAATACAGGAAATATAGGAAATAAAATGATAATATAAACAAATATTATCATTTATCGTTTGATTCGTTTGGACAAAGATCTTTTGCCATTTTTTCTGCGAGTCCTCCTGCCCTTGGGTCTATGATATACAGATGCATCTCTCTTACGACGTCTAGGCGACGTTTTTTTCTTCGATTCCGATACGTTTTATTCTAACGGTTTATCGACACTGGTTTCTCCAAAATAAGGAGGAGGTGGTGGTGGAGGCGACCTGAGTGGAATATATATATTACGCAATACAAAATATTACAACCAGATACGATAAAATGGCCAAACCAATGGCGACGAACCATATCGGAATCACTGTTTTATTCCTATACCCCAGTCCAAATTGACGAAATTCGCCTTTGTCGCCATATGCAAAACTCGGTTTTATTGTGTGTATAATGGAAAATAAAATCAAAAATAGTAAAATAGCGAAACTGGTTTTATGTTTATGCATAAAAGGTTTATTTACGAACATTAACATTTTATATTTTGTATATAAAATGCTACATATTTTCTTTCACTACGAATCCGCATCTTCGGGATAATAAACACCGTCATTATAATCTTCGTCTAAACCGTCAATTCCAAAATCACCGTCTTCACCGTCCACGCCTTCTTTATCCAAATCCTCCACCTCTCTCAACATGAGTAAATCGGATTCGTCTTCTATCGCGCCTTCATTGCTTAAACGAGCAATCATTTCATTGCGCTCGCGTTCATATGTGGCGTCGTCGTAATTTACTAAACCCTTTTGCATTCCCACATTCCAGCGGCCCAATTTCAACGATTTTTTGGTGTCTTCCACGCGACGCTCTTCATTATCCATATCACGTAAATAATCCGTAATCAATTTCTTTTCCTCAATGCGCGAACGTCGAAGCTTGGCGTCTAAATTTACATAAGAAAAATCAACACTTTCTTTGGTCTTATTGTCAATTTCTATAAAAGTCGTTAAAAGATCGGCAATATGTATTTTCAATTCCAATTGATTACCCGTTTCAATTTGTACTTCATCCAGTTCATCTGATACGTCGGCCATGTCCGTGTTTTTATCTATTTCGGTGAAAGACTCGCGCGCATTCATTAGATCTTCATTTTCCGCAATCTTCTCGGATCTCCGTTTTCTGCGATTTATAATATCCATTTGAATCATATCCGGATCATTCGAGACTTGAACGAATTCGAAAATAACGGAATACCAGATATAAGTAAATAATAAATAAAGCGTGCGTTTACTGAACAAAGAATACCAGGTTAAAATGGGTTTTTTCTCATCTTCGGACATGGAGTCTTCTTTATGTATTTGCGAAAATAGTGGTATAATATTCAAAAAGGTGTTCAAGTCGACGAGTTTCAATTGAACCGCGGTCAAAACCGAAGAAATAAGAGAATCATTTTTGAACTTTTGAAGGGATTCGTATTCCTTTTTAAGAATAGACGCAAGATCGCGTTCGTGTATGGAAGAAAGCCCCCAGCGCTTAGGAATTTTGGTAATCTCTGAATAATTATTACGTATAAGTTCGGGATATAATTTGGACATGTTATAAACCGATGTTTTCATAAACTGTAACACATTATACATGCTAGAATCTACATGTAGATCCGCATCCATATCCCAAATATGAATATTTTTAAGCGCGGTTTTTACTTTTTCCATTCTAAGTCGATTCATATTACCATTCGCCTTTAAAAATTGTAAAATGCCGTCCAACATTTCCGTATTCGCGCGCGATAAATATTTATTCAAATCCATACTTTCTTTATTCGGGTTATTTACATTGATCATTTTTTTAGGATCGAATTTTTCAATCACCGCAGTCAATAAGGCGCGTAATGGCGTTTCTATTGGTGCGTCCTCTTGCGTATCTAGATATTCTATGAATTCTTTCATGGCCGAAATAGGCGTTCCCTTCAACTTTTCATTATAAATACCCACTATGTTTTGCGAATTCACAATTTCCATGAGCTGGAGTAAATTACCCAATGTATACCTTTTTCCGTTTTCTTTCAAGAATTCCATTTTTTCTTGTATCGTCCCCTTTGGATCATATCCCTCCGGTTTTTCGTGCATTAAACTACGTAGTTTTTCGGGTATAGGCAGGTCATTATCCAAATTGCAATAATGAATAAATGCTGCATATACATTTATCTCGAAATGCTCTTTTATATCTTCCACTAATTTTAATCCAGTGGGTTTATTATGATATAATAAAGACGCCTTGGATAAATCTTTTACATTTTCCAATACGGCCGACCAACCGCTTATCATTTTAAGATGTGGAAGAATTGTTTCATCTTGCGACGCAAAATACCCTAATGTGGTCAAAGATTCTTTATCATTACAACACGAGTTTTCCAAGAATGGTACTTTGGAAACCGTGTTTAACAAGACATCTTTGGCTAAAACAATATCCGAAATCGATTCTATTATTCCGTAACTATATTGAATCGTCTTGGTTTTAAAAATGGAAATATGCTCGCGTTGTTTTTGCTTACCCTCACGTAACAGGGTCATCAATTCATCTTTATACTCGGTGGTAAGACCTTTTAGTCCCTTCTTTACGGTAAATGGAACAACCGGCGGTAAAAAATTTGTCCACCTTTGAATTGCGTGTTCTTCGGGAATAAATTCATGAGGATGTAGAGCGATATACTCATTCTTCTTGGAAAAAAGTTCTATAATATCAGTTCGTGTCAATATATATTTCGATAAAACGGATTCGATACGGTTTTGTAATATTTCGGCGGGCATCTTTTCAATAGAGTTCCAAGGCTCAAATGCACTGGCCGATTTTTTCATGACGCAAGTAATATATTTTAAACCCGACATATCCTCGGCACCGCCTAATGGGAATCCCGAAAAAGATTGAACACAACCGGGGAATGTTTTACGTGTCTTGAAAGAGGGTACAGCCGTTTGTATAACGACCAGAATAACCGCTCCAACGATGGTCAAAATGGATTGATTTTTATATGATTTATAAGGAGCCAATTTTTTACCGTTTTTCTTTTCGAGTTCTTCGGATTTTCGTTTATATGTTGCCTCGGGATCAATATGTTTTTCAACGAGTTCCAAGGATAAGCGTAAAACATTCTCTTCCAAATCTTCCGGGTTAATTCCAATATTTCGCGTAATCGTGGAAAAAATCCCGAATACCATATTCGCATTTTCGTTTTCGAATACTCTATCTTTCGTTTTCGAAAGAGCGCTTAACAAAACATCTCCCGCGTCCTTTTCCAAGACATCGTTGGTTATAACCTTGAACCCAGAATCGTCGTACACATCCTCTTCCACGAACTCCTTGTTTTTTATAATATATCCGCTATGTAAATCTACAACGGCATCGCCGTCATCACTGGAAGTACCCTGTTTTGCGCATATCTCATCGAGTTTTTGTTTATAATTTCCGCCTTTTACGAAGACGGAAGCCAGGTCGCGTTGAAAGGTGGGTAGAAGTTTTGTATTGGTTTCTTTACAATATAACCAATAAGCATTTTCATCGAGCTCTGCCGTCATCGGCTCTCTACAAAACATATCCACAAACCGCATAATATCAATGTTTTTCTTGACGAAATCGTCTTGGCCAAATATCGTATCTCGAAGGCTTGTATAAGGCGATTGGTTTATTTCCTCCACCTTTACAAACTTACTGAGCTCAAACGCATAATTATTTTGTTTATTTAATTGTATCTCGCGGAGAATTCTCACCTTTTTTATATCTTTCATACTTTGTTCCAAGGCCGTTTTAATTCCTTCTTTGAGTTCATCGAGAGATTCCGCGAAACGTCCGTCGAATTCTTTGATGATTTGTTTACGCGCCAATTGTTTCATGCGTTCTTCGGCTGTGGGTAATGTATCGCATTGTTTAGTATTTCGGTCTTTGAAACAGACATCGCGCATATTACAAAAGAGAGTATTATTATCGACGAATGCGCCCTCTTGGATCGTATTATCGTGTATCCATTGATTTTTCACTCGTTTATAATACTGTGTTTTTTTGAGTGAATTTGATTCGATTTCCATCTGTTTCAGATCAGCCTTGGAAATATTCATTTCATCCATATTGGCGGGGAGTTTTGGGCGAAATTCCAAGAGAGCGTATTCTCCATCTTTTATCAATTTCTTACCCGCGATTAATGACTCGGCCAATTCACGCGATAATTTATGCGGACAATCGTGTCTTTGTTCCAAGTTTTCGATGATATAATCCAAGAAATCGGGCGCGGAATATTTTTGTCGGTCATTCTTATATTTATTCATGATGTCATAGGGTGTTTCGTCGAATTCCTCGTCGTAATATATTTCTGAATTTCCATTATCCTTTTGTAAATCTTTGAGCGAAGAATATCGTTTTGTCAAATAACGAACAGAACAATCTTTCGCCTTTATTTTTTCAGCCTTGGACATTTCATCCGCGTCGTCGTCGGGATCTAAGGCTTGTATCAAATTTTCCGGAGTAACAAGAGAACTCATCGCAAATTGGATCAATAATCCTAATAGACTCCCATTATCGTACTCTAATATCTTGGACATAAATTCGGATGAACTGTTCTTATCATCTTTGGAAAATTTATACATATCTGTAAACATGGATTCTAACTCTTTATTCTCATGTAAAACGCGTTCCATAGAATGCGGATATAAAGGCGACGATTTCAATGTTCTCATCTTGGAAAACTCATCAGCACGTTTACCGATTTTGACCTTGAGATCATTTATCATTTTTTTAATGATGAAGCGCATATATTTAAAATGATTATATGTGACGTCGGAACTATAAAGATGGAAAGGCTCCAGTTTCTGCGCAAGACCCTCGATGGAATACCCGCTCTTTATTAAATTATATTTATTCATTAATTTAAGAACCGCGTTCACACTAGGGACAACGGATTCCAAGAAACGATGGAATCGCTTCGAGTTCGACATGAGCGAATCGTCCAAAACGAATTCTTGGATCTTATTGGTGAAATCGTCGGATTCCCAGTATTCCACATCATAATCATGGTTGAATTTTTGCACGGTTTTTTTCTCGACATCGGTATTCTTTTGTAATAGCCGGAATAGATAAAGCGGATTCATTGAATACCCTGATTTTTGTAAAATGGATACGCCCGGTAATCCAATACTTGAAAATTGTAAAACGGGCTTGGGTAGAATTAAAAGCGATTTTACAGTCATGGAATCGTTGGGTGTAAGCTCGTTTCTGATATAAACGCTTTTGAAATTACCTCGAATTGTAGGAGATAAATGGGTTAAACCAAGATTATACCGTTGTACCACAAATTTACGTTTCAAATATCCCTCTTTTTTATTGGAAGTATATACCGTGCTCAAAAAATCGTCCAAATTATCCACGATCGTTTCGATTTCTTCATGCACCGTTTGTTTTGGGGCCAAAAAATTATCCGGGAAGGTGGGGCTGCGCATGGGTGTAAAAAACGGGTCCAGCTTTTCATAAAAAAGGGAATACTTGGACGAATCGCCTTGTGGTTTATTTTTGAAATAATCCTCATGTAGAATCTCCTGTTCTGTTAATTCAGTAAGTATATCGTATTGCGAAACGTCATCAATGACGTCATTTTGAATGGCGGTGTATATTTTTCTACGTATAGATACGACAGGAAGGAGCCATTTTAAACGCGCGTTCATTTGTTCAATACGATCGACCAAAGGTTTATTCAAATTTCCTACTAATTTTTTATCGTATACATTTCCATTCGCGTCAAATTTGGAAAACCGCGCACGTAATTCGCGAAACCGCTCGATCAAATAATGGATATTATCCATGACATCTTTGCTCCTTCTATAAACTGGAATATTCGATAGTAGCTCGTCCATCATATCATTTACTTGTGTCTCTATGCCGAATTTCTTCTTATGTTCTGGTATTTCTATAACTTTGATAATACCTTCTAGTTCTTCGCCAAATAACAATTCATTCGCGTCAAGATACATACCATTAAGTGTCTCTTTTATAGTTTCATCGGCTTTTGTGTTTTTCGGCATTCGAATGGTCATTTCGCCCATATCGGAATATTCCATTTGTACATCGTCTTCGGTCCATCTTTGATCATCGACCAATTCTCCTTCTTCCATGTCTTCCCGAATATCCAAAAGAGATGCGATTTTGAAAAGCGATGCGGGTTTAGCCCTGATTTCAATTTGGTCCAAGGGGATGGTTTCTGGTATACCTTTATATCCAAAATCAATATATAAAACATCCATATCAGGGTAGGTGGTAATTTCAATCATGTCTTCTTCTAAATTCGTAATTTCGCCTGTGATGATGGTGGGAACATCTCCTCCAAAATGTATATTGATCCATGTTCTTGGTAAAAGCATATGTTGTCGGGCATATCCCTTTTCCTCGCTTCGACTCAATAATGCAATCTCTTTTATAGATTCGTCGCTTATTTTACCGTCTTCATCTAAATTCAGAGTATATGGATGGAAGGTGGATACGTTGGCGAGCTTTATTTTCTGATCATCCAAATAAATAATGAAAAAGGTTTCTTCATGGATTAGCGAATTTGACGGTGCCGTTATTTGAATAATATCTCCCAATTCTAATATAATTTTATTTGTTTTGGTCACATTTTCTTCTATTGATTCTTCTATCGATTCATCATCATTATCTTGTATCTTGGACATTATATAGTATGTATAGATAATGGTTCTAAATTATATTTATCATTTTGCCAAAATATATAAATATTCGTTTGATTCTTTAGTATTCATGATATACGATTTAATAGATTATGAGTCAAATGGTAAAGTAAAGAAATATATATATCATCTTTGGTCGGGGGATTTTGCGGGAGACACGACAAGAGAGTCACGTATTAAAGAACCAAGACCTGGAGATGTTATGTCAATGTATAAACTCGCGACTTACGATAAAGACATGATGTGCTTCGACGAACCTCTTATAACGCGTCAATTCAGATCCGTCGTGTTTTCGCATCCGGAAAATCAATTATTATCGTTTTCACCTCCGCGTTCTTTATCGATGGAAACTTTTTGCGAAGAATATAAAATCGTCGATCAAAACATACAAATTAATGAATTAATAGAGGGAAACTTGATTCATTTTTTTTACGATAATCGTAAAACATCCTGGGAAATAGCTACGAAAAATGCAGTGGGCGGAAATTATAACTTGATTCATAAAATTGGGACAGAAAAACGCAAATGCGTAAAAACAGTGCGTAATATGTTCATGGAATCGTTAGGATTCGAAAAAAATACATCTTTTGATAAAATCCCGGGATTGGATTCCCTGGATAAAGAGTATAGCTATTGTTTTGTATTACAACATCCTGAAAATAATATAATTTTATCGAATGCGACACCATCGTTATATTTGGTTTCTGTTTATGATATTTTGGACGAGGAAAAAATGGCAAAAATCGTTCCTCAATACGAATATGAATCTTGGAAATGTT